>Ga0207074_1016_pt1 | contig 29912 bp, 26 predicted proteins | sample Alteio_BWMinHeat_66_FD_153567 | JGI IMG/M metagenome (GOLD analysis project Ga0207074, IMG submission 153567) | Enriched cells from forest soil in Barre Woods Harvard Forest LTER site, Petersham, Massachusetts, United States -... | ecosystem: Environmental > Terrestrial > Soil > Temperate forest >...
GCATGATTAAAGCCCCCGTATTCGCATTTGTGATTGCGCAAGTAGGCTGCATGCATGGACTAAAAGTATCTGGTTCGTCAGAAAGTGTCGGCAAGGAAACAACTATCTCTGTTGTCAAATCGATCTTCCTGGTGCTTATATTAGATGGACTATTTTCTATCTATTTTCAAAAGGTAGGATTATGAAAACTAAACATAAAGAAAAAGAAGATATTATTTTGTCGATTAAGAATATCGTTAATCGTTTTGGTAAACAGACAATACATGAGGGAGTGAGCTTTGATATAGTGCGCGGAGAAATCCTGGGTATTGCTGGCAGTTCTGGTTCAGGAAAATCTGTATTACTAAAAACTATGGCAGGGTTACATAACCCTAATAAGGGCAAAGTGCTAATTAACGGCAGAACTATAGGTAGTATTGCGTCTTTTGAATTAGCCTCGCTTCTAGGTGTGTTATTTCAAGAAGGAGCTCTGTTTTCGTCGCTAAGCGTTGAACAGAACATCACGCTTTTACTACGAGAGTACACCTCATTAAAGGAAGATGAACAGAGTGCATTGGCAGAGCTCAAGCTGGCGCTGGTGGGTATGGAACCGGAAACAGCTACTAAATATCCTGCAGAATTATCTGTGGGGATGGCTAAACGTGTTGCTTTAGCACGAGCACTCACCCTGGATCCGCTGATTCTTTTTTTAGATGAGCCGACCTCCGGCTTAGATCCCATTAACGCCAACGGATTCGATAAATTGATATGTAATCTTAATCAAGGCTTACAAGTCACGGTAGTTATGGTAACGCATGATTTGAATACTTTGTTTACTATTTGCAATCGTGTCGCTGTGTTGGTTGATAAGACAATTATTATAGATACACTACCCAATCTACTGAAAAGAGATCATCCGTGGATTCAGGAATTTTTCCATGGATTTCGAGGCCAGAGCGCATTACTAGCTGCTAAACATTATGATGCTGGAGGTACAGATGGAAACCGATAAAAATTATTTTCTGGTTGGGCTATTCGTCATTAGCATGATTCTAGTGTGTATTGGTTTTACCCTATGGCTAACTTCCGCAGGCAGAGGCGACTATGATCGTTATCGCATACGCTTTGCCGAATCGATAAGTGGTTTGAATAAAGAAAGCGCTGTCAAGTTTCGTGGTGTTGATATTGGCAGTGTAGAGAAAATCAGTATTGATTCAAAAAATTCAAAACTGATCCAAGTAGATATACGCATTCTCGAATCTACACCCGTTAAGACCGATACGACAGCCACATTAAAACTCTACGGCATTACTGGAGAGGTATATATTGAACTGAGTGGCGGTAGTCATGATACTCCTAGGCTAAAAGCCAAAGAGAATGAACTTCCCGAGATTCAGGCCAAGCCGAGTAATATTGATGCTGTTTTGAACGGTTTGCCAAGACTGCTGGAAAAAGCAAATCATGTGGCCGACCAATTAAATAAAATCTTCAGTGACGAGAATGTTCAATCAGTAAATAGCATTGCTAGGAAGTTATCGGAGCGCTACGGAGATTAAAGAAGCGCCAGCACATGTTTTGCAATCATGTAATCTTCATTCGTTGGTATGACTGTCACGATTACCTTACTTTGAGGATTACTAATAATCGTATCATTTCGATTATTAGTAATATCGTCTAATTGAACCCCCATCCAATCTAACCATTGGCATATTTTTTTTCGAATTAATGGCGCATTCTCACCAATGCCGGCTGTAAAAACAATTGCATCACAGCCTTTTAATATTATGGCTAATGCGCCCAATTCTCGAGCAGCTCGATAGCAAAACAAGTCTATTGCATCGACCGCCTCTTCCTTTTTGCTTGCAAGAAGAACACGCACGTCACTGCTGATCCCTGAAACTCCTAATAGTCCAGATTCACGATAAAGCAAATGACTTATTTGTTCGACTGTCATCTTTTTTTCTTGCAACAAATATAAAATTAACCCTGGATCAAGGGTGCCACAACGCGTACCCATCATTAGCCCATCTAATGCAGTGAGTCCCATTGAGGTGGCAAGACTTTTAAGTTCGTATAAAGCACACAGGCTAGCTCCCTGTCCCAGGTGCGCAACAATTACTTTTTTATTTTTTACGGCATCAATCTTATCGGGTAAAACTGATGCAATATATTCATAGGAAAGACCATGAAAACCATATCGTATCATCCCCTCTTCTGTCAATTTCCGGGGTATTGCGAAAAGCGTTGCCAATCTATTTTGGGTGCGATGAAAAGCAGTATCGAAACAACCCACTTGAATAATTTTTGGATATATTTTGGCAATAATTTCAATGGCTTCAATATTATGAGGCTCATGCAACGGTGCTAATGGTATCAACTTGGTCAGTTTATTAATAACTTCGTTATCAATTTGAACCGGTTTAAAAAACTCCGAACCACCATGAACAATGCGATGACCAACCCCTTTTAATGTTGATTTTTCTTCAGAATTCTGAAACCAATTGCAAAAGAATTTTAAGCTGGGTTCATATCCGTTTGAATCAAGTTTTTTCTTTAACGTGATCTCATGTTTATCATTAAAAGCCGAAAAAGTTGCAGCTTCAAAAATATTTTCGATTTCACCATGAGATATTAATTTTAGACTCTCAAAATGAAACAATGAAAATTTTATACTAGAGGAGCCTGCGTTGATTACCAAAATAACATTATTCATCTTTTTTATACCGGAATTTATTCCGAGCGTAAACCAATGCCATCGCACAAGAAGCTTTTCGAGATAATTCATCGGACCCACGGCTTGTTAAGATGATAGGTACACTTGCCCCCATAACGATTGCAGCAGCTTCGTTTTGGGATAGAAAAGTCATTTGCTTATAAAGCATATTGCCGGATTCCAGATCTGGAACGATGATAATATCAGCGTCTCCCGCCACAGGCGAATGGATTCCTTTCACTTTCACAGATTCAGGAGAAATTGCTAAATCAAACCCCAAAGGCCCATCTATAATCCCACCTTGAATTTGACCTCTCCCTGCCATTTTGCATAAGGCTGCTGCATCAAGCGTCGATGGGATTTCCTCTGTAACCGTTTCAACTGCTGAAATTATAGCGACCTTGGGAGTCCCTAGACCTAAGCCTCTAAATAAATCTATGGCATTTTGCACAATATCTTTTTTAGCTTCGAGATTTGGACTAATATTAATCGCTGCATCACTCACAAAAAGTGGCTTTGGATAATGACGACTGTGTATCGAAAATACATGACTTATTCTTCGACCCGTTCTTAGCCCTTTATCTTTATCCACAACTGCTTCCATGAGCTCATCCGTGTGAATTTTGCCTTTCATGAGTGCTTCAACTTCACCACGCTTTGCGAGTTCAACCGATTTCTCAGCAGATTCATGGCTATGCTTTGTATTAATAATTTCATAGGGCGACAGATCGATTTTACTTTCTTTCGCAGCTTCAATAATTTTTTCCTCCGGCCCAACCAAAATAGGGATAATTAATTTTTCCTCTGCAGATTCAATCGCTCCCATTAAAGAACATGCGTCTACAGGATGAACAATGGCTGTTTTTAAAGGTGGAAAATTATTTTTTAATGAAATTAACTGTTTATACCAGCTTCCTTCTGCTTCAGAAAGTACCATTTCAGGTAATTCTCTAGGTTTTAACCTTAATTTTTCAGTGGGAGCTATTACGGTTGCTACACCACTGATGACTACTTTTCCAAATTGATTTACGCATTGACAATCTAAATCTATAATGCGTTTCGCAGGATTTTTATCGAGATTGCTGGCAGTAACGGTCACGGTTAGTGTATCACCCGGAATAACAGGATGTTCGAACTTCAATGTTTGATCTAAATAGAGGGTTCCCGGCCCAGGCAACTTTGTCCCCAACACAGTAGAAAAAAGTGCAGCTCCCCACATACCCTGCGCAATTATTTTATGAAATAGGTCTTTTTTTGCAAATTCTGGATCTATATGTGCAGGATTTACATCGCCCGACATAACAGCAAACGACTCAATATCTTTCATTGTACAAGTACGTTTAATACTTGCTTTATCTCCCTTTTTAATTTCGTCAAAAGTTCGATTTTCTATATATTCGCTCATCTCGCCTTTCTGTCCTCGAATCAATCTGTTGCCTATACTATTAATCAGTATAGATAGTACGATAGTTAACTTTATTTGACCTAAGTTAATGGCTGGGATTTGAGGTTTTCACAAGATTGAACTTATGTTAGCATCCAGGACATGGGCCGGGGGTATTCGATCCTCCCCGGCTCCAGCAAATAGGGGTGCAATGAATGGAAAAAAATACACTTGATCTCAGCCAGTATTATACACTGGGCTTCAGTATGCTTAAGATTATGCTGATTGTGGGAGTCTCGGGATTAATCGCAACAGCCCTTTATAACTACTTTTTTTAATGCTCCGGTGGCACAGTGGATAGCGCGGTCCCCTCCTAAGGGACAGGTCGGCGGTTCAAATCCGCCCCGGGGCACCAATTAAATCAAGTAGTTAGCGATGTTCTCCTCTTCCAAATTAATCAAAATTAACTTTGTGGTATAACCACAGGTATAACCAAATCGAATGCTTTGCTTACTTTTACATCAAGCGTTTCGGCTATGCTCAATCTGATAACACAGCCAGGCCTCAATTTCTTGTTCAATCCATCCAATGGCCCTTCCACCAAGTGAAATTTGCTTGGGGAAGGTGCCTTGAGAGATCCGTAAATAAATGGTTGATCGGGAAAGCCCCGTTCGATTTTTAACAGCTGGAAGTCGTAGAACCTTGATGCTCATTTAAATTGACCCTCCTTTGCTCAAAATTTTTGACCCGCTACAACAACATGGTTATTTAGATTTGTAAGAATTTTTCTGATCTTTCACTTTTCGGTTCATCAGAATTTCTAAAAAATTCATAGTTTTTTCTCAGTTTTAAAGCTTGAGCTGAAACAGGATTGCCATGTGAGATGCAGAATCTGTGCGGATCCTGAATGAATTTTTTAGATTAAATGATTTGCTAATTTTTTACTGCCCAGCTTACACTCAGCGATTTTTTTAAGTCCCGCAAAATTTCTTTGGTATTCGCTGTTTATCATGTTTCCCCCAAAAAGCGGTCTTTCGTTCAAGCCTAATGGTGTTGATTATACAGTGGTTTTAATTTTTGAAAAACCCAAGATTTCTTGTTTACATTTGTATGCAATTTGTATACAGTCGAGAAACTAAAAGCCAAAAAATCCGATATTTAGGCAACATTCTGTATACAGAAAAAGCCTTTATCTATCATGGCGTTACAGAGCGAAAATTTTCTGTATACAAAATGCATACAAAAACCTACAAAAATTTTGCACGCGATCTCGCTTTTTCCGTGAGGTTGATAATCATTTGATTTTGCAAGAGAAAATAGAAACCACCTGAGGTGCGTCAGGTGTGACAGGGTTGTTATCATCATAACTTCATTTTTTACTGTACAGGTTTTTTTACCATTTTTTCCGTTTTGTTGAGGCGCTTTAATGCAATTGGGGTGAGCCATGTGGCGACGGATCTCCTAACAACGACAAACTTCAACACCAACCTCAATCTTAAGCGCGATGTATTTAAATCATTTTTCAATTCAGTCAAATTCTTTAAAATTTTTTAGAAGAAAATCACAAAACTCATTTTGCAAGAAACCCTTTTTTTCCTGAGGGATGCACTTCTTCGTAACCGACTGGTAGAGGCTCAGATTTTTTACCTAAAATTTTTTCAATTTTACTTATTTTTTCTTCTAACTTAATCGATGAATTTATAATTTCATCAAGTTTCTTTCTTTCGTTCCCCATTTGGTGCCCCTTAAACTAAAATTGTATGTGGAGAAGATTATATCTAAAATCCTTGGATCAGATCACTATTTTGCCTCTTAAGGGGTTAAAGTTAGACTTGAATATGCCAAGTTAGCGCAAACAAACTATGTTATGCCCTTTCGAGGGTATTCATATTCCTTTTCATAGGAACAACGTTGCCAGGATTCTGGGCCACTTGGCATTCAACCATTATACCCCAAGCAATCCAAGCTGTCTTTTGTTCCTGCGGATAGATAGCACGTTGATAAGTCGCAACTAGTTTATTAACTGGATGGTGGTTTAACATACGCTCAATAACATGCGGCTCAGTTTTTAGGTATTCTCCCCAGGCGGTAGCAGCTGAACGCCTTAAATCGTGAATAGAGAACGATTTAAGATCAGCTAGCCCATTTGTTTCCTTCTTTCTGAGGCGGCTTAGAGCGCGATTTAAGCTGTCCTGATGGATATGTCCTTGGTTTGTATCCATACCCATATCGAACACAAACTGGGTATGGCCCGTTGAAGGGTACAAGGCCTTAATAAGGGTAACAGCAAGAGCTGAAAGATAAATGGTATGTGACTGGCGATTCTTTGTCCTTCCTGATGGAAGCAACCATATCCCAGACTCAAAATCCAATTCGGACCAACGCATACCAGCAACCTCACCTCGGCGGGCTCCAGTTAAAATAAGAATTTTAATAGCTATGGCTGTATTAGTAGCCATGGTACCACTGCCAGCCACCCTTTCTCGGGTTAATAAAGCCTGATCCAGTGCTAGCCATACCTGTCGCAACTCTACCAAAGTCAAGATACGATCCCGAGGGCGGTTTGCTGTGGCAGAAAAATCTTTGGGTTTAAGCATACGAGCAGAGTTTTGCTCAATTAAATGACGTGTCACTGCATAATCCAGCATCAAATTAAGGGTGGTTAAAGCCTTGCGAGTTTCCTCAGTAATTCCTTTTCTGGTCATGACATCGAGTGCTGCTGCTAAATGAGCACGTCCTATATCTTTAACCAATAACATACCTAAAGCCTTTTTCAAATGGTTGTGCCAACGCTTTTCATGTCGTTTGGCCCAAATTAGGCTCACCTTCCCTGCCATCTTTACATGATCAATCCAAGCCTCAAATAGCGTTTGCATGGTAATTGCTTGAGAATTTTCAGCCTTCAGTGCGGCTCTAACGGTTCTTGGATCAATGCCTTCCGACACCAATTTACGCAAGCCTGGTAACTTGTCCCTTGCTTCTTTTAGAGAAACATCATTAAGAGATCCTAAGGTCATTTGAAGTAAACGACGATCACTTGGTAAGCGAAAACAATACAACCAGCTTTTATCACCGGTAGGACGTATCCTTAAAACGAGTCCACTGCCATCCGACAATCTGTATTCCTTGTTTTTTGGCTTGGCATTCAATATTAATTTTGCATTTAGTTTACTCATTTATTTTAGTCATTTTCAGATTCATTCAACTCAGATTCAATTTCTTGAATGGTAGGTAAGTTCATTTTCAGATCTTCAGGTATAGCCTTCGTGAGCCAATATTCAGAAATACCAATAGCTTTTTCCATACCTCGTAAAGCATATTCAGCGATAACTTTATCCTTTGATTTGCAAAGTAACAAGCCAATGCTTGGGTTATCCCCAGGCGTCCTCAATTGATCATCTACAGCACTTAAGTAAAAATTCAACTGGCCAGCTTGTTCTGGTTTGAATGAGGTGGCCTTTAGTTCTACAACAACGTAACAATGCAACTTAACATGATAAAAGAGCATGTCTATAAAATATTCGTTCCCACTAACTTCTACAGGTACTTGTCTACCAACAAAGGAAAATCCTTTTCCAAGCTCTAGTAAAAATTTCGTAATATGTTGAATTGAAGCATGTTCAATTTCTCTTTCTTGCGCTTCATCATGTAAACCTAAACAATCAAAGTTATATGGATCCTTCAATAATTCATGAGCCAGATTAGATTGAGGTTCTGGTAACCGAGTAAGATAATTGGAAACTTTGTTTTCAGGAATAGCTTGTCTTTTATATAAATTCGATTGTATCTGTTTTTCTAACATCAATCTTGACCATCCTTGTCTAATAGCTTGAGATATGTACCAATGCCTTTCCTCGGCATCCTTAATTCGAATTAATACCATTAAATGTCCCCAGGGCAATTGGTCAGCAGAGTGCTGGCCAATTCCACCAGGGTATAAATGAGCCAAGATTCGCATGCATTTAAGGCTTGTTTTGGAGAATCCTCGCATTTCTGGAAATTCTACCCGCAAATCATGAGAAATTTGCTCCAGTAATTTGTCACCCCAATCAGATATTTTGCCTGTTTCAATTAGTCCTTTGCCTATTTGCCAATACATTTGAATAACCTCCTTATTAAGTACAAGAGCCGCTCTGACTCTACCAGTGCCAATATAGGATTTAACTTTATTCAAAAATTCAATATAAGCTTTATCTAAATGCAATGACATTTCATTAGATTTTTTTGGCATTCAAACCCCTTGTTTACTCTACAAAAGTGTATATTACAAATGTTCGATCGACGAGTCTGCTAACTCCGGCCTAAAGCCCCCTCTAAATTGGTCAGCAGAGCGCTGACCAATTACTGTTTATAACATCAGAAACAGGCTTTCTGATCGACAAACCGTGTATAACCACCTCCAAGTTTCTGGTATAACCATGGGTATAACCAAATTGATGGAAACTGGTAGATCTTAAAGGATTGCACCGGACAAAACAAGTGCATAAATAGCCTATAAATTCAGTTTTTTTGGAAGTTGCTGGATTTTAATAAACCTCATACCATGCGCCTCCTAAGGGACAGGTCGGCGGTTCAAATCCGCCCCGGGGCACCATACACATCATTGTCTATACCTTTAGATAAGGCCTTGCAGACCTTTATCCTCGACCAGGTTGAGCAATTTTAAAGACGTGCCTCGTGGGTGTTTATCGCCATTCTCCCATTGTTTAATAGTTGAAACACTGGTGTTTAAATATTTCGCAAAGACATTTTGGCTTACTCTTTCACGAAGGCGCATTCTTTTTATTTCTTTTGGTTCAAAGTCACGAATTGTTGGTAGGCACAATACATCAAACTCACGCTTAGTTTGCCCATCAATCACACCAGCATTATAAAGCCCAGTAGCACTTTCATGCACCGCTTCGAGTGGCATTAGGGTTTTAAATGGCATCTTATCTTTTTTCTGTGCTTTATCTTTACTCATTTATTAAAAGTCGTTTCAGAAATACATCGGAAGACATAGATATCAAATTTTTACCTACTTAGAACCTGCCCTCATTCTCTAAAAGCTCATACCGCATTGCTAAGAGCGTTAGTTCAACATTCGTTTTCAGTTTCAGTTTTTCATAAATACGATAGCGATAACTGTTAATGGTTTTCGGACTAACACATAACTTTTCAGCGATACGTGCCACAGTTTGACCGGATGAAATCATCATCGCAACTTGTAACTCACGTTCTGATAACTTATCAAACGGGGTCTCTTCCCCATCGGAGAGTGTTTTTAATGCTAATTGTTGTGCGATCTCCGGCCCTAGATAACGCTTACCAGAATGTACCGCTCGAATAGCAGCCACCATTTCATCTACCAAGATCCCTTTAGTTAAATATCCACGGGCACCTGCTTGTAAAAGCTTGCTTGGAAAGGGCTCATTTGCACAAGAAGTCAAGATGATAATTTTAATATCAGAATCGATTTGCAGTATCCTATGTGTCGCCTCAAGACCACCAATGCCCGGCATTCTTAAGTCCATGAGTACTACATTTGGGCGTTTTTCACGAGCAATATTAATAGCTTCCTCGCCACTACTGGCTTCACCAACGACTTGGATGCCTGATATACTTGATAACAAACTGACGACACCAGCTCGCACTAAATCGTGGTCATCTACGACTAATACAGTAATCACAAGCCTAATTCCTCTGAAAATCCCTTGCCCCTACTAGTACTCCGTCCAATTTGACGGAATAGCACCTACCATCATACAAAAATTCATCAAGAAGTCAAGAAAAACGAAAAAGCAAAGAAACTAAATAAATAAACTGATGTACTTGATTTACCTAAAAACTTCTTTAAAATTAGATATAAAGTTAGCTTTCTTTTCGGGCCGTTATGAAACAGAATAAATTAACAGGGTTTACAGTGATTGAAGTAATGATTGCCGTAGCAGCACTCGCAATCATTACTGCGATTGCCATACCAAGCTATATGACCTATACCTATAAAGCCCAGGTACAAGAGCTCATAGACTACGCGCAAAGCCAATCCTTATTGGTCAGTGATTATTTCGCGAAAAACCCTCAGAACACTGCAATCACCTCTGGCACTTGTGAACAAATTGAAAACACAACGACGGTTAACACCACTGTCACCAGTCAGTATGGCATTCAAGATAATTGCCAATCCTTCGCTATAAGTACTTCTAATAACCCCTGTAGATATAGAATAACCGTTTATGTCTCGCCGGTAAGGAGTGTCGATGGAACCCTGTCTTTTGTCTGTGGCGTCACGGGTAATAGTAACTTGACACAATATGTACCGTCGACCTGTCAATCACCAATCCCCAGCTACTAAAGTCTTAACCGTTAGCAGCCACAAGCACTCAATAAAAAAGCCAATACTGTGACTACGATAATTCTGACCATAACGACCTCCTAGAGGGTTTGTAAGAGAATCGAATTAGAGTCTAGAAAAGTGAAAAAATTCCCCAAAATTTATAAAATTCGCTAGTCTTTATTTCCGAGCGCTTACTTCCCCTAAAAAACGGGGATAGCCAGGCATTTTGATTGGTTTTTTATTGGTCGACACACTATCAATGAGGTCAATATATAAAGTCAAAGCATGATAGATCCCTTCGTTCCTAATTTCAAACTATAATTAGTATAACTGCCTGTAAGGCATGCTTTTATTACATTGAAAAAAAGGAGATCCTCAAATGTCAGTACCAACGCCTAAAATCAGACTTACCGAGGAAAACTTAATCAGGAACGCATTAAAACATCCAGATGGAAAGAACAAGGAATTGTTTGAGGCATTCAAAAATGGTCTTGACCCAAAGGAATTAAATGAATTAATTAGAGCATATCAGGCTGATATAACAGAAGAAGTGAAAAATAGAATTGTTGAAACTTTTTATCAAGACTATAAAGCAGTATTAATCCAAATTTACCAGACAGAAAGAGCGAAACGGCTTTCAGCAGCAGGCCCTACAACTTTTACACCCGCGTTCACACAACAAGAGCAAAGAGAACGTTCGGAAACTTCTGGCATCGCTGCTTCCGTCCCCTTTGAGACTATGAAGGAAAGTTTGACAGAAGCTATAGAAGCTCACAATAACGAATCACCCCAAAATATTATATTTAAGGCAATAACAACACAAGACGGTATATCTCTTCAATTTGCAAACCAAGAAATGTTTAAGATGGTTGAAACGGCAGACAAAAAAGGAACGGAATTTCATTTGAGCAAAGACATTACAATCAGTGCCGCTAAAATTTCGCTTATCGCTTGTCATCCCAACGCTGAGCTGGACAGTGCATCAAAAAATATCATTGAGAACTATCTCTTAGCCTCAGCCTCCCTTACAAATCCACCTGTCTCATTAACGATAACCGAGAGAACCGCCGCCGCCATTAAAAAATTCTCTGCAGAAGATCCAGAATTTAAACACAAAGTAGAAACTTGGGAAAAAGCAACAATGCAACCAGACTCCCTGCGTTCCGGGGGACCAAAACTACGTTAACTAAATCCCATTTTCTTTTAATACTGCTTTTAACCGTCTTAATGCCTCGGTTTGGATCTGGCGCACGCGTTCTCGCGTTAAGCCTATTTCAAGACCCACTTCATCCAGGGTGCCGATATCATGGCCGAGCAAACCAAAGCGACGCACGACGACCTCCTTATACTTATCGGGCAATTTCGATAAGTAAAACGAAACCTGATCTTTTAAATTTTGCTCGTCTAAAGAATCCCTGGGGTTCTTCGCTGTTTCATCTGGGAGCATTTCGAGTAAAGAATGATCTAAAGTTTCAAATTGAGACTCTTCGACCGATTTACCCCCTTCTAACAAAGTAAACATATTTTTTATTTCTTTTGTCGTACGATGCATTGTGTTAGCCACTTCCTCTATCGTGGGGTAATGATCTTTTTTCAAGGCTAAGTTTCTAACGACTTTAAAACAATTTTTGATATCTTTAATAACATGAATGGGGAGACGAACGGTACGCGCTTGATTCATAATGGCGCGATCTATCGATTGACGAATCCACCAGGTAGCATAGGTTGAAAAACGAAATCCCCGTGCGGGATCAAATTTTTCCACTGCATGAATAAGACCTAGATTTCCTTCTTCAATTAAATCAGAAAATGAGAGACCTTGATTTAAATATCGTCTGGCGAACTTGACGACCAACCGTAAATTGGCTTCTATCATTTTTTTTCGGGCTTTTTCATCCCCCTTTTTTATTTTTTTTGCAAGCTCTTTTTCTTCAAGCGCCGTTAATAAGGGCTTCGCTCCGATCTCGCTTAAATAGATCTGAGTAACATCGCGTTTACCACTCATAATTCCTGGATAATCTCGTTTCATGATTGTTTACCTTCACCTTAAATATTGGACAACAAATTTTTAAGGGAGTGCCGTGCTTTGTGTATTATCCCGAATTCCCACGCGCGTTGGGTATATTGAATCAGATTTTGAAAATTATCCGCGTTGATAATTTGAGATTTTGACGAGTGTTCTTCTTAAGAAAGGCTCAATTTTTGGCCCACCCCATCGAATCAATGCCCCTATCACCAAAAAACGTGTAGAACGTCCTAGAATTGAAGCCAGAAGAAATCCGCCAAAATGAAGTTGCATAATGCCTGCACCAATGGTAAAAATTTTGTAGGGAATGATAGGGGTGACACAGCCTACTACAATTGCCCAAAAACCCCAAGCTCCTACCCATTCTGTGGCTAATTGATAGTAACGTTGATATCCCATGAAGTTCATAAAAGGGTTGACTACTAGCTCAAACGCAAAAAGGCCGAGCGCATACCCAAGCATTCCCCCTAAAATAGAAGCAACAATCGCAATGCTGGCATACTGAAAAGCCCGTTTTGGTTCTGCAAAACTCATGGGTAAAAACATGAAAAGCGGAGAAACCGGAAACAACGAAGCATCAATAAAGCTTACAAGGCCTAAATAGAAGCTGCCCTTAGGATGTTTGGACCATCCAAGGACTTTGTCATACCATGCTATCAGAAAACGAAAATGCATCATTCAACTCCACTTAACGGGCAAATTCTACCATTAAACAAAAGGTTTCGCCTTCTTTTATCATTCCTAACTCACTGCGTGCACGATCTTCTAATGCCTCTGGATAAGCCTTTAAAGCTTGCACATCCGAATCCAATCGTTGATTGCGTTCTGCCAGTTTTAGAATGCCCCCTTGCTCCGCCTGAATGGCATTTTTTAAGCGCACAACATCCCGAATGCTCCCTGCTCCCATCCACAAACGATACTGCAAGCTTAGCAATAAAAACGTTAAAATCAGTATTACGTTTTTTTTCATGCATATTTTTCCAATTGTGTTTTACCTTTATAGGGCACTTTCCCGGCATATTGAGCCTCTGTGGCGAGCGCTTCTTCAATACGCAGCAATTCGTTATATTTTGCCGTTCTTTCGGAACGACTCACAGCACCGGTTTTGATTTGGCCCGTTTGACTTGCAATCGCTAAAGCTGCAATCAAGGTATCTTCCGTCTCGCCCGAACGATGAGACATAATGGTCGCAATATTGGCTGCTTTGGCCATTTTAATGGTATCCGTTGTTTCTGTTAAAGTGCCAATTTGATTAGGCTTAACTAAGATAGCATTGGCGATCTTATCCCGAATGCCACGCATCAAGAGGTTCGGATTGGTAACAAAAAGATCATCCCCAACCAACTGAAGCCGATCGCCTAAAGTATCGGTTAAAAGTTTCCAGCCACGCCAATCTTCTTCTGACATGGCATCTTCTAAGGAAAGAATCGGATACTGATCCACCAGTTGCACACAGTGTGCTACCCAATTTTCTGAATCAAAAGATTTATTTTCACCTTTTAAGACATATTGGCCATTCTCATAAAATTCGCTGCTGGCAAAATCCAAAGCTAAAAAAATTTCTTTTCCAGGTTTAAATCCAGCGGTGTGAATCGCTTCTAGGATAAAATCCAAAGCGGCAGTGGTCGTTGGTAAATTGGGCGCAAAACCGCCTTCATCCCCTACGGCAGTATTGAAGTTTCTCTGTTTTAGAAGAGATTTTAAGACGTGAAAAATTTCAGCACCATATCGCAGTGCTTCTTTAAAGGTCGGTGCACCCACGGGCATAATCATAAATTCTTGAACATCTAAGGTATTATCGGCATGTGCCCCACCATTAATAATATTCATCATAGGCACCGGTAACAAAGTAGGATGTTCGGGCTGACCGTGTTGTAAGTATTGAAAAAAAGGCATTTTAGTCGCTTTGGAAGCGGCACGTGCACTGGCAATGGAAACGGCCAAAATTGCATTAGCACCTAATCTTTCTTTATTAGGCGTGCCGTCTAATTGGATCATAATTTCATCAATCCCTTTTTGATGACGGACATCATGGCCTAACAAAGCATTTTTGATCTCCGTTTCAATATGGTTAATCGCTTTTAAAACCCCTTTTCCGGCAAAACGCTTTTCATCCCCATCGCGCAATTCAACGGCTTCATTAATACCGGTGGAAGCTCCTGAAGGAACACTGGCCAATCCAATAACATTGGAAACTAACACAACTTCGGCCTCGACCGTTGGGATCCCACGGGAATCTAAAATTTCTCGTGCACGGACATCCTTAATTTCAGCCATTTTTTACCACCTTATCAATTGCCTTGAGTATTTCAAGTAAACTTTCCATTTTGTCCAATGGCCAATTATTAGGTCCATCACTTAAAGCTTTATCCGGATCAGGATGCGTTTCCATAAACAATCCAGCAATACCAACCGCAAGAGCTGCGCGCGATAAAACCGGAACAAACTCTCTTTGCCCACCAGAGGCATCCCCCTGCCCTCCGGGTAATTGCACAGAATGGGTAGCATCAAAGACCACCGGACACCCCGTCTCTTTTAAAATCGCCAGTGATCGCATATCGGACACTAAGTTATTATAGCCAAAACTCACGCCACGTTCACAAACATAGATGTCGGTATTCCCCGTCGCTTTTGCCTTGGCCACGACATGCTTCATATCCCAAGGGGCCAAAAATTGCCCTTTTTTAATGTTAACCGGTAACCCAATGCGAGCAACATTTTGGATAAAATTAGTTTGACGACACAAAAAAGCCGGCGTCTGAAAGACATCGACCACTTCTGCCACTTCTTTTAAAGGCGTATCTTCATGCACATCGGTTAAAATCGGGACCCCAATGCTTTTTTTGACAAGCGCCAGAATTTGTAACCCTTTATCAATGCCTAAGCCTCGAAAACTATTGTGTGATGAACGATTCGCTTTATCAAAAGAAGATTTGTAAATAAAAGGAATTTTCAGACGATCTGTAATTTCTTTTAGTTTTCCTGCCGTATCTAAGGCCAATGATTCACTTTCAACCACGCAAGGGCCCGCTATTAAAAAGAAGGGACTCTCGTTCCCAACTTCCATACCACAAAGTTTTAGCGTCATTGCTTTCATTTATGACACTCCTGTTTGAGTCTTTTGAATTTTTTCATGGGTTCGGTGTGTCATCGCACATTGCTTCAATGCTGCTTGAACAAAGTGCGTGAATAAAGGATGTCCATCTCTGGGGGAAGAAGTAAATTCTGGATGAAATTGACAAGCCAAAAACCAGGGGTGATTGGGGATTTCAATCACTTCTACCAAACCATCCACCGAGCGCCCAGAAACTTTAAGCCCCTTCTCTTCTAACGCGGGCAATAAATAATTATTCACTTCATAGCGATGCCGATGCCGTTCAGTAATAACCTCTTTGCCATAAACTTTTGCTGCAAGGCTGCCCGCTATAAGTAGGCTTTTTTGTGCCCCTAAGCGCATCGTTCCACCAAGATGACTGCTCTCGCCTCGGATCTCTTTCGTCCCCTGATCCGTCATCCATTCTGTCACCAATGCAATGACGGGGGAAGGGGTGTTGATATCAAATTCTGTGCTGTTTGCCTTTGGCATATTGGCAAAATGCCTAGCATATTCAATCACCGCAATCTGCAATCCTAAACAAATCCCAAGATAGGGAATCTGATGTACCCTGGCATACTCGGCCGTTTTAATTTTTCCTTCAATACCTCTGCTCCCAAACCCACCCGGTACTAAAATCGCATCCATGCCTTCAAGCAGCTGAACGCCTTCATTTTCAATACGTTCGGAATCGATATAAACAATTTTCACACGGGTTTCGGTTTGAACACCGGCATGTATCAAAGCTTCACTCAAGGATTTATAAGCATCTGCAAAATTAACATACTTGCCCACCATCGCAATTTGCACTTCAGCTTTTGGATTTTGTAATCGAGACACCACCTGCTGCCAATCACTGAGATCGGCTGAGCGAGCAGAAAGCCCTAATTTTTCTAGAACGATATCATCTAATCCTTGTGCATGCAGCAACATAGGGATCTCGTAAATGGAAGACATATCCTGAGAAGCAATGACTGCCCGCTCCTCCACATTGGTAAAGAGCGCAATTTTCTTGCGATCGGAATCTTTCAAAGCTTGTTGACTCCGGCAAATTAAAATATCCGGTTGGATCCCAATGGACCGCAACTCCTTGACAGAATGCTGCGTAGGTTTGGTTTTAATTTCCCCAGCAGTTGGAATGTAAGGCACTAAAGTCAAATGAATAAATAAAGTATTAGAAAACCCTAATTCCATTCTTAATTGACGAATCGCTTCCAAAAAGGGCAAAGATTCAATGTCACCCACCGTGCCGCCAATTTCCACCAAGACAACATCATATTTATCATTGCCTTGTAAAATACAATGTTTAATTTCATCGGTAATATGGGGAATGACCTGAACCGTTGCACCTAAGTAATCTCCCCGCCTTTCGCGGGCAATGACCTTACCATAAACACGACCCGTGGTGAAGTTATTATTCTGTGTGGTTTTAGTACGAACAAAGCGTTCATAATGACCCAGATCTAGATCGGTCTCTGCACCATCTTCGGTCACATAGACCTCTCCATGCTGAAAAGGACTCATGGTCCCGGGATCTACATTGACATAGGGGTCACATTTAATGAGGGAGACTTTTAATCCACGGGATTCGAGTAGGGCTGCTAGAGAAGCCGCCGCTATACCTTTACCTAAGGAAGAAACAACACCGCCCGTCACAAATATATATCGAGTCATATTTATCCCTTTAGCTAAATTAAAATCAATACAAGACCTATATAAATAAAGTTTAATTTCTAACTTTTTAATTTTTCGGAATAATTTTCTGGAAATAATATCCTTTCTATCCCTTCAATCAGTATATGCAAAATGGTCATATGAACTTCTTGGATACGATCCGAGGTTTCACCAGGAATAATAAATTCATAATCGGCACAATTTTTTAACTTGCCACCTTTATTGCCAAGCAAAGCCAAAGTCTTCAATCCGAGTTCTTTTCCCTTATTAAAGGCCTGAATCACATTTTCCGAATTGCCACTGGTTGATAACCCAATAAGCCAATCCTCCTTTTTTCCATACGCCTCTACTCCTCGTGAAAAGACTTTTTCATATCCATAGTCGTTGCCAACACAAGTCACATGCGCAGCGTCTCCCAAATGAATAACCGGCAGAGGACGTCTATCCTCACGGTAACGTCCTGTAAACTCCTCTGCGAAATGCATGGCATCGCAAGCACTACCCCCATTTCCACATATTAATATTTTATTGCCATTTTGAAAGGTTTCTGCCATATCTGTAGATAATAAGGCCATTTTAGAAAGATTGTCTTTATTTGCATAAAATGCGCTCATGAGTTCTATCGCATTTTTAAAAGATTCCCCTAAGATTTGTTGCATTTATGACTCCAGAGCAAAAAATTTACTTTGGGAAAGCATATCATATTGTGTAAGAGAATAGGATTTTTTACAAAAAAGTAATTTAACTGATTGTTTATGGCCTACCCTATTCTACCGTAACAGATTTTGCTAAATTTCGGGGCTGATCCACATCAGTACCTCTTAAAACAGCGATATGGTAGGCGAGTAATTGCAAAGCAACAGAGTAAACGATAGGCGATACGATTTCGTTTACTTCGGGTATTTCGATAATTTCTCCATTTTCTGGAACTTGAAGGTTACAAGAGGCGGTAGCAAAAACGATTAAGACTCCACCCCGAGAAAGGACTTCCTGAAAATTTGACTTTAGTTTATCTAATAATACATCGTTTACCGCAACGGCAATCACAGGCATTTCTTTGTCGATTAATGCCAGTGGACCATGTTTTAACTCTCCGGCAGGATAGGCTTCTGCATGAATATAAGAAATTTCTTTTAATTTTAATGCACCCTCCTTCGCAATGGGATAAAGCAAGCCTCTCCCCAAAAATAGGGCATGAGATTTTTTATGCAGCTTTCCGGCCAGATGAAGAATTTTATCACTGATCCCCAATACTTTTTCAATCAAATTAGGGAGTTCTCGTAAAGCTTGGATAAAAAAATCTTCTTTTTTTATTCTAAGACCCCGGCGTCGTCCTAATATCAAAGTCAATAAAAACAAGGCCACACATTGGGCGGTAAACGATTTTGTTGAACAAACCCCAATTTCAGGCCCAGCGTTTGTCATAAAAACTAATCTGGATTCACGAACCAACGAACTATTCGGAACATTACAAATCGCTAAATTCGCAAAATATTCTTCAGTGCCCACACTTCGTAATGCCGCCAAAGTATCTGCGGTTTCGCCGGACTGCGAAATCGTCAAAAATAAACAATTACCCGATTCCTTTGCGCGATACCGATATCGAAATTCGCTTGCGATCTCTACTTGACAGGGAATACCGAGCAAATCTTCTATCCATAAACGTCCAATTAATCCCGCATGATAACTGGTTCCACAAGCAACAATTTGGATACGGTCAACTTTACTGAAGAGTGCAGAAGCCTCTACCCCAAAAAACTCCTCCAAAACATGATCTTGAGAAGTGACATTGTAGAGCAAATCCGAAACGACTTTAGGTTGCTCAAAAATCTCTTTTAACATGAAATGTGGAAAACCTGCTTTATCCGCAGAATCTTGATAAAAAGTTTGTTCAAAAATTTCTCTTTCTATCCGTTTTCCATTTGCATCATAAATTTTGAATCCAGATGGGGTCATATCCACGAGATCCCCCTCCTGTAAATAAACAAATTGATGACTGACTTTCTGTAAAGCTAGTGCGTCGGATGCCAAAAAAAACCCGTTTTTTCCAATCCCAAGGACCAAAGGAGAACGCAAGCGAACCGCAATGATTCGATCGGGTTGATGGGTATCCATTACACAAATTGCATAAGATCCCTCCAAACGATTCACAACCGTTTGCACAGCCATTAAAAATTCTTTCCCTTGTTTTAATTCGTCGTAAATACACCAAGCAACGACTTCTGAATCCGTATCCGATACCAGGGTATAGCCCTTAGAAATCATTTCGGCCCGTAAGACTTCATGATTTTCAATAATGCCATTGTGTACCAATACTACCCTATCATCCGCAATGTGCGGATGCGCGTTTCGTTCACTCGGTTTCCCATGGGTGGCCCAGCGAGTATGGGCAATACCAGCAGTTCCAGACATTGGGGTTTTATCTAATAAAGCTTGCAATGTGGCCACTTTTCCCACAACTTTGGCTAATTGTAGGGTGTTGTGCGCTTTTAACACCGCTATGCCCGCCGAATCATAGCCTCGATATTCTAGGCGAGTTAAACCGTCCATTAAAAGAGGAACCACAGTTTCTTTAGCCACCGCCCCAACAATTCCACACATAATGAATCCTTCTAAAAATTCAATTTTTTATCTATCCTGAAATCAAGGGTAGCCTATTATGTGAATAAGTTCATAAATCATTGCGGAGATAAATATGAAAAAAATGCTATTACACGGATTATTCTACGTAAGCTTATCTTTTCTAGCTATATTTAGCGCTAATGCGACAGATTTAAATGCATCGACATCTAATGCACCAACACCCTCGAAAAAAATAGCCATTACTTTTGATGACCTTCCTTATGCAGGAATACAAGCTGCCAATGTAGATGGCATGCGCTCGGTGAATGAAAAAATCATCAGCATTATTAAAAATTATCATATTCCTGCAATTGGCTTTGTCAATGAAAAACTGCTTCTTGCATTTGGACCTGACAAAGTCGATGAAGTCACTGCCATTATAAAACTGTGGTTAGAGGCCGGCCTAGATCTGGGTAATCACACCTATTCCCACCTTTTACTTTACACAACACCGCTTGCGGTTTATGAACAGGATGTTATTAAAGGAGAGCCAGTTACCAGCAAATTATTAAACGATAACCATATGAAAATGCGGTATTTTCGACACCCTTATTTAAGCACAGGACCTACGCTAGAAATTAAAAGAGCCTTTGAAACTTTTCTTAAAGAACGCGGATATACAATAGCACCAGTTACAATAGAAAATGAAGATTTCAAATTTAACCTGGCTTATGCTAAAGCAAAAAATGCTAATGATATTCAAGCAATGCAGCGTATTGGAAAAGAATATTTAGAGATGACTGAAAAAAAAATCGAGTTCTATGAAAATTTTTCGCAGCGATTATTTAACCGTCAAATAAATCAGGTTATGTTACTCCATGACAGTCCTTTGAATGCAGATTATTTTGAAGATATCGTAAAACTGATCCAAAAAAGAGGCTATGAATTTATTTCTTTGGAAGAAGCCCTAAAAGATGAAGTTTATAGCTTACCCGATAACTCTGTGGGAGAAAGTGATACTTGGCTAACACGCTGGGCATATACAAAAGGAGAAAATATCGATTGGGATAAATATCCCACTTACAAAGGAGATGAAAAATATTCCCCTTAAGCTTTAAAATCTTTTGGTAATCAAGGCATTAAAGGTATAGAGATAATAGTTTCTGCCAACGGTGATCCCACCCCCACCATTAGTTCGGCTAGCACCTGCAAGAAGCGTTAATTGCCAATCTTTAAATACGCGAAATGCACCTTCTAAGGCAATATCTCCGGCAAAGCCATACTGGGTCATGGTTTCATCTTTTTGGACCCCCGCGCCAACAGTAAAAGTGTAACCAACATCCTCACTTTGGGTAATCGCAATAGAGGAAGTTGCTTTATAAACTTTAAGGCTAAGCGGCGCATAATATCCATTGGCTGGATTAGAGTTATATCCTTGCCAAGCTGCATCTAAACCGAGATCAAGACTGATATACTGAGACCGCACAACCCCTGTGTTTGGAACAACCTCAATCAAGTAAGATCGGTTTTTGTCAGAATAATGCGAATTTTCTCCTATAAAGGTAAGCGTTGTTTCTATTAAAGGTTCCAAGATGATACTACCCCGGTTGTATAATCTTTTAATATTTAAAGAAGTGGCCAAAGGCGACTCAGCATATAATTCACGTGCAGATAAAAAATCAAAAGAAATTTTATCGACTGGATTAACGAAAGCGCTGATTTCATATATAAAAAATCCCTTTGACTGTTGAACTCGGGTCTCTCCTACCTTGGCACCCAAACGCAACTCCGGTAAGATTTGATGGGATGCCCCTAGCCATCCTTTGGTAAATTGTATATTACTATTTCCTTGAATGGTTACTAAATTATCTCCCGTTTTTGGTGTCACTGAAAGAAAGCTATGATTTGCACCCGCTTCTATCATGGTTTTTGGGGTAATAAAATATTTTCCAGATAATTCTATGGGTCGGATTTTAACCCCATCGCTATCTGTAGACGTCCCAATTCCCAAATTCACAGTAGGGCGAAGGGGGTTTTTAAGTGTTTTTAGAAGTTCTTCATTATCCCCAAATTCTTTTGGATGTAACCGCAGTATAGAACCCAATGTTTCAAGTGCTTCTTTTTTTTCATTATTGTTATTTAAAGCAAGTGATTTTACGTAAAGAAGATCATAATTATCGGGATCTTTTTTTAATAAATTACTCCAGATCCAAAAAGAACTTTTCGGTCGATTGGTTGCAACCAGTAAAAAAGCTTTTTCTATATTATAATCCTTCGTTTCACCATATTTTTCTAGATAAGTATCCAAAGCCCTTTTGGCAGAACGCCCATCTCCTTTCCAACGCAGAACTTGTGCATATTCTATCCATATTTTTTGAGAATTCGGATAATACTTTAAATAAAGTGCATAGTCTCTAGTGGCTGCATTCAAATAATCGTGATCTCGATTAAACCGTGCTTGTTCCAGCAATGTCTTTTTGTCAGACTTGTGAACCTTGAGTATTCGATTATAACTATCTTGTGCACGCTGAAAATCTCCCAGCTGTTTTCGATCACTGGCTATTGCTGCTCTTCTCTTAAGATAATTTATATTGTTGGGTTCCATTACAACAGCCTTTTCTATGGCAACAACAGCCTCATCTGTTTTATCTTCTTTTAAAAATTCAAGGGAACGCCGAGCATAATATTCAGCACTTTCATTCTTTGCTAAACGCACAATAGAACGCCCTACGAAATACTTTGGTATTCTGGGTGTGAAAGTATTTTTAGTGTTGCCTTCACGCTGCTGTCTTATTCGCTTTAAACCGTCAATTGCATATTGGTTATTAGGATCCAGTTTCAAAATTTTCCTATAACTGTCTTCTTCTTTAACAACGTCAGCCAACCAACTTGCCAAGTCTGCTCTTTCTCTCCAAAATTGAAGGTTATTGGGCTGTTTTTGAAGGGCTTTTTCAATTGCCTCTATGGATTCTTTGGGACGTTCTGCCGTTGAATAGATAGCCGATAAATTGTCATAGTATTCTACATTATCCGGATCTATCTTAATGGCTTCTTTTAAAACATCTGCCGCTGGAATATAATGTTTTAATGAAAGTTCTATATTGGATATTCTTTCCCATAACATCGGATTCTTGGGGTGTTTGCTAATGGCTTCTTTATAGATTTGAATGGCCTTAGGGAAATTTTTTATAACCTCCGCTTCTAATCCTTCTATAGGTAAATCTGCTTTATAGTCAATTTTTTTATCTTCACCAATGACATAAAACGGTGCAATCAGAAGCAAAACTATGGGGATTATTAAAAATGATTTCGATTTCATATTTTTATTCCTTTGTTTGGTTCTTTCGCTCCTCGCGAACCTTTAATATACCTAAAAGAGCGTCTCTGTCTTTGGGTTCAATTTTAAGAATTCTATTATAGCTATCTTCCATTTTGTCAAGATCATCTAACCAGTCCGCGAGTCCAGATCTGGTTTTTAAATAATTGATATTATTAGGATCTAATTGAAGTGCCTGTTCTATTGCTGACACGGCTTCTTTTGGCATATCTGCACTTGAATAAATTTCAGATAGCGTACTGTAGGATTCTGTATTCTTGGGATCTAATTCTATCGCTTTTTTCATCGCAGCAGCCGCTTCGTTGTAATGTTTTAAATCAGATTCAATATCCGAAATTTTTTTCCATACGTTGATATTTTTTGGATTTTTCGAAACGTACGCATTGTAAATTTTTATTGCACCAGCCATGTCTCCTTTTACTTCTGCTTCAAGACCTTCTATTGGAATTTGATTGGTTGAATCAACAGATGTTTCTTCCGCAGCACTGTTAAAGCCGGTTATCCCCAAAACAACCACCAAGACAATGAAAACTCCAATTTTTTTCATATCTTCCATTCCTTTTGCTTAGAAAACATTAAATCTTTAATAAAATTTCCAATGACATAAATATCAAACATCAATGCTAAATATCGAATCGGGGTCAACAAAAGACATTTGAAAAGATTCTTGATACGACGATTTTTATGCAAAATAACCGTGAGACTGGTAAAGAGAAGAACATCAACACAAATTGTAATTATCAATCCTTCCCAATACTTATAGTAAAACATCAAAAACAAGACGACAGGGAAACTAAGTTTTTCAATGGAGCTGGAAAAGATGTACCAGCCAATGGGTCGCCCATACTTTTTGGTATATTCTGACCCAAAAGATTCACGATAAGCTTCTTTAATTTTTCGAATATTTTGTATTCTTTTCTGATGGCCGCTGACTTTCTCTTTAAACCACCGGGTTAAGACCCTTGGAAACTTAAAAGGAGTGATTATCAGTTCATTAAAATAATAACAACTTTGAAAAAATCCTGAAGACCATCTTAACATTTGTTTTGGCAGCTCTGACAACAAAGGTTCCTGAGAAAGCGCATAAATATCTTGCAATTGAATATTATGATAACCATAATCTAAAAAAGCAAATCCCAAAAAATTATCCTCGGCAACACTTAATCGATTCCCTAACATTTCAAAATACTGTTCAAAGACTTTTTTGAGGTATTTTTTTCTATACGCCACTGCACAACCTATGGGATGTATAATGGTTCCAAAATAAACCATTTCGGAATGATAAATAAATTTCTGCAAAAAAAGGTAGAGTTCTTCTCGATAAAGATCCGTGATCCTTTGCTGAATCTTATTAAATTTCGTACTATGTATTTCTTTTTTTACGAATGGAAAATTTTCAGAAAACTTCATTACTGAAGGAACCTTTAGTTGTCGTTTTCTATCCTCTGTCATAAATGGGAGCACAACGCCACTCGCACAAGCAATACCAACACCTTGATATAATTCAAAAACCAATCGTTCAATAAAATTAGTTGAACGTAATATTGTATCCGCATCTAAGACTAGAACAACATCCGCCTCACTATTAAGTGCCATTTCTCTCAAGGCAACTGTTTTGCCTTTTCCTTTTGAGTTATGAATAATATTGAGTTCAAAATTGTATGCTTTACTGTATTCTTTTGCCAGCTTAGAGGTACCATCCGTACTACCATCATCAACCAAGGTAATACGCCAGGGCTTAACGCTTTGCTCTAGGATTGAACTTAAAGATAAGACAATGTTTTTTTCTTCATTTTGTGCTGGAATGAGTATTTCAACGGTTGCCGTTTTCCAATCTTCTGTAGGTGTCGGAATGGTTTTATCTTGACCATATAAAAGTCCAATAAAACTTAGGATTGCTGTTGGGCCAATTGCTAAATAGGGTATCGATGCCATCTTGAAAATATAGCTTAAAGCTAGGGAAATTCAATTTAAAATTGAATTTTACCCATACTTGCAAGGCTATTGAATTGAGCACGTTCTAAAAACGCTTGTTGTGCGACTTCAGTATTCTCCCCCTTACCCAGCCAAGCTTTCATGCTGGGTTCTTGTAGCGCTCTGGCATAAGAAAAGCTTAAGTTCCAGGGTAAGGGACTTTTAAGCCGGTGCATCGCATTTAAATTTAAAGTGGCGGCTTCTGGGGTTTGACCTCCGGAAAGGAAATTAATGCTGGGAACCGCGGCAGGTACGCTTCTTAATATGACTTTAAGCGTAGCCTCTGCAATTTCTGCGGGGTTTGCTTGCAGGGGACTATTCTTGCCAGGAACCACCATATTGGGTTTTAAGAGAATATATTCTAATAAAACCTTATGGAGATGCAATGCATTAAAAACAGTCTGTAATACTTTTTCTGTAACGCTCTCACACATTGCTAACGTATGCTCACCTTCTATCAAAACTTCAGGTTCTACAATAGGTACAATCCCAGATCCTTGGCAAATGGCCGCATAGCGTGCTAAGACTTCCGCGTTCGTTTGAATCAGTTGCCAAGAAGGCGTATTTTTTGAAATCGCATAAACCACGCGCCATTTAGCAAAGCGAGCACCTTGTTTTTTATACTCTGCTAAACGTTCTGCCAAACCATCTAATCCTTGGGTAGTATTTTCTTCAAAAGTCCCTAAAAGCGGCACAAGTCCTTTATCAACCTTAATTCCAGGTACAATGCTCTGCTTCTGTAAAATTTCAGAAAAAGAGATATTTTGGCTGGTTTTTTGTGCCAAGGTTTCTTCATATAAAATCACCCCTGAAATATATTTTGAGATGCCAGGGGCAGTTAACAACAATTCGCGGTAATCTCTACGGGTTTCTTCTGTACACGGGATATTTAAGGCGCTAAAGCGTTTACTAATGGTTCCTGTACTTTCATCAGCCGCCAACAACCCTTTCCCTGGTGCACTCAGTTCCGTAATCGTTGATTTAAGTTCCTCAATTAAATTTTGGGTCAACATACTGTGATTCTTCCTTGCTATTGATTTTTATAAACGAGAGCCATATCGCCAAAACAATTATATAAATCGTTTTGGAACTCTGAAAATTTCCCGGATTTTAGATCAGAATTTGAAACTTTATCTTTTTTAACTTCAAAATTGTCCGAAACTTGAATCCCTTCTTCTGAATCTTGAATATTTCTAGAGGAGCTTAACCAGGGACTCTCCAAAGTACAATTTAAGTTCTGAGTGCCTAATAGTGCAGTTTTAGCAATCACTAAATTCCTTTGGTTCGTGCTAGGCAAGTCTAAAAGAAGATCTGAAATCCTATCATTGGTTTTAATTAAGAACTTATGGAGCATTCCAGGCATTGGTAACATATAAGCATCGCCAGCAGTCGTTTTTAATTGATCGTGGCGAACCGTATAATGATACTTAAAGTTAAGATCCTTAACGATCCGCGAAGTCAAATCAAAATCTTCCACTTTCCAGCTTTCTGTACGACCTTCGTCTGTAAGATGGGAGATAATCGCATGGCTAATGCTTTCCTTGGATGCGTTAAGGGCTGCACCCGTGAGCGGGAGCGTTGCCGTTCCCAGCAAAGAAATCTGTCCTTCTACATAGGCCACATTAGGCTTATCCTTAAATAAGACGAGCTTTTTACTGAAAATGGTCTCCGAATCTTTGGCACTTAACGTAGAGGTTCTCTCCAGGTTCGGATTTTTTGGGTCCAAAACGAGCGCGTTTCTCTCTGCAATATCTGGATAGATGCCTTGCGCGAAACTGGTGGAATTGGTGGGATCAATCCATAACGTTTTGCCCCCGTCCTGTACTCGAACGATGATATGATTAAAATCCTGCATTTTGGGCAGATTATGGGGAAATTCATAAAATGAAGTTTGTCGGTAAATGAGCGCAAGATCGGCTTTTATACCCATGTGCCGTAAAATTGCTACCGTGCTTGCTGAAAAATCCTTGCAATCCCCATACTTTGTGGCACTGATTTCAGCAAGATTTCTAGGAATATAACGTCCTTTAACACTAATCCAATCCCCCATATACGTGAGGTTTTCGGCTAATTGCGAAGTCACCACATTAATTTTTTCAATGGTATTGGATTTAGTTTGGGCGACAGCGGCAATTTTTTCAAAGCGCTCAGGAAGTTTTTGTGTGACCACCGCCTCATAAGGTTTATAGATCAATTGGCCTAAGTCTGACCATTCTTTCAAGGTGGAAACACTGACCCAAGGATAAATTTCGTTACTAGAAGAAGCAAATTGTTCTTCTACTACGAGTTTGATAATAGGCCTTTTTAAGCTAATTTCCATCTTAAAGCCCGTTTTTCCAGAGCTTTGTTTTACAGACAAATAGTGTTCTGGATCTTGGATCTTAACGTACAAGGGAAGCTCTGAAGTAACTTTTACCGTGCTGGCTTTGAAATATTGTCCAGCGCCATAGATAAAATCTGTAGAAAAGAAATTCGGAACAGCCGCCTCTTTAACAATGAGGCGATATTTTATATAAGCTTTTGCATTGACTGCCATCTGTGGAAAAGCAATTAAGACTTGATGGTTTTGATCAAAGCCTTGAGGACTACTGGCCAATGGCTTGTCTTCTATTTTTTTAGGATCAACCGGATATTCTTTCCCCTCGAAAATGGTCTTGGCTTCTAGAATTTTCATTTCCGAGTTACTTTTATTATAAATCAGCGGGTAGGAAACCAAACGGTCTTTTCCACCTTCTTTAACCGCTTCCATGATCACTTCAATCGTTTCTGTGTACGTACCATCTTTTCGAATTTCTACTTCGCGATTGAATAAATCCAGCGCCATATCGGTATCTGCTGGGGTCGCAAAGCGCGCATAAGCCGGGAAATGAAAAAATACTGAAAACAGGAAAATTGTGAAAAATATTCCATTGTTTAAGCCAGCTAACTTTTTCATAATAATCTCAATCAATCACGGTGTTTATGAGCAGGAATTTTACCCTATTAACGAATAGCGGTCAATTTTTTGAATGATTAGCATTTAATTTAACGACAAATGCCGAGACTCACCTTCGTGAGTCTCGGAAAATTTTTTACGATTAAATTTGAGCGACTCTCTGACGAGCAGCAGGGTCTGCGTCTGGTTTTGAGGCAGCATCTGCCACCACTTCCACTTCTGGAAGCACTTTCTCTTTAGCAGCTTCTGCTACCTGCTGAGGCACATAAGCAGGCGATGCACCCGCTTCAACATTAGGTGCTGGGAGTTTTAAAGCTTCTCTCAAGCCAAGTAATACATCCGCTTGTGGATGTCTCTCATAGCCAACGGTTACCGGCTCCATTTGGAAGAACAGTTTTGGATCTTGTTTCAATAGCTGCGATAGCCCCAACAAGACAGAAAGATCGGAACCTGCCCGAATATCGCGGGTACCTTCTGCACCTTGAACACCATCACTCACGGCAAAGAACCCTTTTTTCGCATCCGTGACTCTGAGTGTTTCTTCCAATATTGCCCAAGGGACAAATTTAGCCGTAAATTTCTGTTCATGTAATGTTTTGGGTACTTCGTCTGCAATGGCTTGCATGTCCGCAGCACCTACATTACTTATGAAGTGTAAGGTTCTGGTAAAAGGATCATTCTCAAGCGTTGAAATTTTAGCAGCAATTTCTGCCAATGTTGGATGTCCACTCGCCGCAATTTCCGCAGCTAGACGGCCAATTGGATACGCTCTGCCGGTTACACGAATACCAGATTCTTCGCGCAATTCACGGTCCTTCGCATTGCGGGCCATATAAAGGACCAGATCCGAAATTGCAAGCCTTGGAGCCTTTTCACCGGTTTCTTTATTGACAAGTTTATTCGGCGCCAAGAAACCTGCGCTCATTAGAGTTTCTTCTCTGAGTGCTTTAACGGCTTCCTGATATCCTTGGCTTTTAAGCAAGTTCGATAGGACTTGAACAAAAGTGGGTCTTTTTTCCTCTGCCGCTTCCTCGGGCTCTTTTGCATCGAGTGCTGCTATAATTAAGTTTATGTCTAAATCCGCAATGGCTTTTTCACAAGCGGCTTTATCTTCTTTGTGTTCTGCTTTAAGTGCCTTTACTTTTGCTAAAATAGCCTTTTGATAATCTTCTAAAGATTCATCCGCATCCCAATCCAATTTAATTTTATCCCATGCATTGTGTAAGAGGGGATTGATTTCAAATGCATTCACAACGCCTTGCATTTCACTAAAACTTTGATCAACTTCATCTCTTGCACCCGCAAGCTTATCTTTTAAACTTTGCTCACCCAAAAAGTAAGTTAATTCCAAATGTCGATAATCTTGAATTTTTTGAAGAACGCTTGTTACCCCTTTGATATAATCTACCCCTTTTAATTCAGCTTGTGTGGCTTTAATCAAAGTATAGGACTGCCGGGTAAGTTGATAGGTCATAATGCTTACCACAATAATCGCTATGGTGGCAAGTAATAAAAGCTTTTGCGGATATCGCAGCTTGTTAACGACCTGGATAGAGGGAGTAAATATTGTCTTCATGAATAGCCTTATTCATCCTGGCTGGAACACTACTTACTTAACGGCACTTCTAAAGAAATTCTTAGCCACATGTTATAGGTCGTTTTTGCTTAAGTATATTTTTTTGAAACCTGTTGACAGATAAAAGCGATTAAGAGGAGAATAGCTTGTGCAGTTGTAGGATATGTGCGCATAATTTTGTGCGTATCGCATGAACCTTAGTTTAATTTTTTATTGGAGGTACTTATGACAATTTTCCATAAAGTCGTCAATGGTGTTTTGGAAGACAACCGGGTTGTATTTTCGATTGACTCGGATAAAGGGAAAGTACAATGTTCTTTTTGTAATGAGCCTGAAAAAGAA
>Ga0207074_1017_pt1 | contig 29840 bp, 33 predicted proteins | sample Alteio_BWMinHeat_66_FD_153567 | JGI IMG/M metagenome (GOLD analysis project Ga0207074, IMG submission 153567) | Enriched cells from forest soil in Barre Woods Harvard Forest LTER site, Petersham, Massachusetts, United States -... | ecosystem: Environmental > Terrestrial > Soil > Temperate forest >...
AACAGATTTAGGAGGAAGCGTTCATGCCAATCAATAATAGCGGAACTTCATTAGCAGTACCTGAAAATGTACGTGCGCAAGCAACTGGCTTTCAGTATAACTGTGCATTGAATAATTTAATTCCAGATATTGCATGCGTTATGCAGCATCATGAAGGAGATATTACTGCGGAAGTTAGGAAGGAAGCGGTTGAGGCGTTTAATAAAGTTTGGAAGACAAATGTTGACTGGCGTCAGTACAAAGAGATTTTCTTGGGTATACAGAATCCCGTTCGACGCGAAGTTATGTAACCACCATGAATGGACCGTGTCCCATGTATAACCCTTTTTTAGAGAACCGAGAAGAAGAACGAGAAGACTCCAATACCCAAGATCCTACCGATATCTATCTCCGAGAGATCGGTGTACGTCCCCTTTTAACCAAAGAAGAAGAAGTGTACTATGGCCGCCTCGTCAAACAAGGGGACATGGCCGCAAAACAAAAGATTATTGAAAGCAACCTGCGCTTTGTCGTGAAAATTGCCCGTCGCTACCTCAGAAGCGGGATGGCTATTCTGGATTTGATCGAGGAAGGGAATATTGGCCTAATGCGAGCAGTGGAAAAATTTGACCCAGAGCGAGGCTTTCGCTTTTCAACCTATAGCGCGTGGTGGATCCAACAAACCATCGAACGCGCCGTCATGACCCAAATGAGAACCATTCGCGTACCGGTACACATGGTCAAAAAGCTCAATCGCACCCTAAGAACCAGTCGCAACTTGGCAAAAGGCCTGGATCACGAACCCACAATAGAAGAAATTGCCACCGCTTCTGGCAAAACCTCTGAAGAAATTGAAAAAATGCTGGCCTTAAATGAGCGTGTCATATCCTTTGACTCACCGATTTCGGATGAATTCAACAAACCTATTTTGGAGACCGTTGGCCAAGAGCGAACGGATCCCCTCGATTACCTCAGTCAAGACAAGCTTAAGAGAAATCTAGCCAAATGGCTTTCTCATTTAAACCCAAAACAACGTGCGGTATTAGAACGACGTTTTGGATTAAATGGCTTTGATTCTATGACCCTAGACCAAACTGGCATAGAAATTGGTTTAACACGAGAACGCGTACGGCAACTCCAAACAGAAGGCTTAAAACAACTAAAAGCGCATATAGAAAGTCAAGGAAACGACTTCCAATCTCTTTTGATTTAATGAATGCGCTTTTGCTACACTGCTTGTAATATTTTTGCCGGATAGGGAATTCAGTGTCTTTAAATTTACCAGCCGCTTTACCGATTTCTATTGAAATGCTGGCGCTTATTCTGGGTGCGGTTGTTTTTATGGTTTTACAATGCGCCATTCTTTTATGGTCTAACTTATTAAACCATCGACAACAACAATCCCTAAAAGAAACCTTAATCGATCGCATGAATCAGCTTACCCAATCACTTGATCGTCGCTTAAGCGAAAACCTCTTGCAACAAGCCAAGGAATCTATCGAAATACACAAAATGGTTCAACAACAATTAAAAGAAATCAGCCAACAAGTCGAAAGACGCCTCTCCGATGGCTTTGAAAAAACCACAGCAACCTTTACTGATATTGTTAAACGACTGGCTTTAATTGACGATGCGCAAAAGAAATTAACCGAACTTTCTACGAATGTTGTTAGTCTAAAAGAAATTTTAATAGACAAACGATCGCGAGGGGCTTTTGGGGAAGTTCAGCTAAAAAATCTTGTTCAAAATATGCTCTCACCCGATAACTATGCTTTTCAGCACACCTTAAAAAATGGCTTACGTGCCGACTGTATTTTATTTTTACCCGAACCGACCGGTAATGTCGTTATAGATTCCAAATTTCCCTTAGAAAACTTTCAGATAATGACCAATTTTAGTGCACACGAAGCCGACCGCAAAAAAGCGCAACAAACGTTCAAACAAGATATTAAAAAACACATTACTGATATCGCCAGTAAATACATTATCGAAGGCGAAACCTCCGATGGCGCCGTGCTTTTTATTCCAGCAGAAGCGGTGTTTTCTGAAATTCATGCCAATTTTTCCGACCTGGTGGAATTTGCACAACGTGAAAACGTCTGGCTAGCCTCCCCAACAACGTTGATGGCGATTTTAACCACCGCACGTGCGGTATTAAAAGACCACGCGACCAAGAAACATATACATATTATCCAAGAACATTTACGAGCATTAGCAAAAGACTTTGAACGCTTTGAAGGACGGATGAATAACCTCGCCAAAAACATCGAAAAAGCCCATACCGACGTCCAACAAGTGCATACCTCTGCCAAAAAAATCACTTCTCGATTTGGTCAAATTGAAAAAGGAGATTTAACCCTTCTTTCCTCGCCCATAGTCGCTCATCTCTGCCCGGAAAACTTAGCTGATTAGCTTTTTTTTAGGAAGATCTTAAGCTACAGTTAATGAATGATAAGAGGCAAAATTTATGTTCGTTAGACTTTCGAGATGGATTTCGGATGCCTTTATACAATGGCTAACCGCCGATCATCCCTATAAAGGGCTCCCTTTATGCGATTTTGAAAAAATTCGCTATGAGGTCAGACTGGGAGATGTTTTATTAATTGAAGGCAGAAGCCGGGTGTCGGATATCATCCGTGCCATTACGCAAAGTTCTTGGTCACATGCAGCGCTCTATATCGGCAAAATTCATGATATTGAAAATCCCAAAATCAGAAATCTCTTAAAACTGTATTGGAAAGGCCCCATCGATACACAACTGGTTATTGAAGGCATTATGGGTCAAGGGACTATCGTTAGAAGCATTGCTGCTTATAACAAAGACCATATAAGACTTTGCAGACCAAAAGGGCTTTCAAGGCAAGATGCGCAACAAGTCGTTTCTTTTGCCATTCGAAAACTCGGCACCCAATATGATACGCGTCAAATTTTTGACTTAGCCCGTTTCTTACTGCCCTGGAGCATTGTTCCAGGACGATTTCGCTCTAAATTATTTGAACAGCATATCGGAGAAAGTACCCGAACCGTATGTTCTTCAATGATCGCTGAGGCCTTCGCTTCTGTTGAATTTCCTATTCTGCCCCTGGTAAAACAACACGCAGAACAAGGGATAGAATTAATTACCCGAAATCCACGACTCCACACCCCTCGCGATTTTGACTATTCGCCCTATTTTGACATTATTAAATATCCCTTTGTAGAATTTTCCGATTATGCGATGTATCGAAAACTGCCGTGGAATCGAGAAGGATTGATGAGTCATGACCATGTCGGCATCAGTACCCACTCTCCCGCCAAACCAGAAGAACCCCTTGCCCCTAAAAACACCCAATCTGCATTTAAACGTTTTAAAAATCACTTAGGGAAAAAAAAGATTCCAAAATCACTCGACGAAACATCGGAAAATTTTGAACCCCCAAGCGCAGCGTATGATGATAATAAAGATAATGACCGTGATAATGAAGGGGAGGAAAATTAAAGTGATCAACTTAAAGAGGTGATCAGATTTTGAACTACCTCAATACGAGTTTTAACGTTCACTAAATCCAATTTGAATTGTAATTTCTGAGGGCCTTCTAGGCGATAAAGGGCTGGTTTTTCTTGAATAAGACGAATAATTTTACTGGGATCCACACTGGGCTTGGCAATAAACTCAAAGCGACCGCCTTTTGGGCCCGCTTCTATTTTAGCGATGCCTAAGCGCGCAGCCTGTAATTTTAATTCGCTCATTTTAAATAGGTTATGCACCTGATCCGGTAATTTCCCAAAGCGATCAATGAGTTCCACGGAAAGTTCTTGTAATGCATCCTTATCTTTGCAATTGGCGATGCGTTTATAAAGTACCAAACGCGTATGTACATCGGGAATCATAGCTTCTGGCAGCAAAGCGGGAATATGCAGTTCCACTTCCACCCCTTTTTTAAATGAGAAATCCAAATCTAAAGTTTCCCCTTTCTTAAGCGTTTTGATGGCCTCTTCTAATAGCTCACGATATAAACTAAAGCCTACCGATTGAATGTTACCACTTTGCGATTCTCCCAAAAGCTCACCCGCACCTCGAATCTCCAGATCATGGGTAGCAAGCGTAAATCCACCCCCTAGGTCTTCCATAGCGGCTAAGGCTTTTAATCGTTTTTCAGCATCGGCAGTAATTTTGACTTTAGGCGGAATTAAACAAAACGCATATGCTTGGTGATGAGAACGACCCACGCGTCCTCGCAATTGATGCAAATCCGCTAAGCCAAACTTATCGGCTCTATCGATAATAATGGTATTGGCAGTTGGAATATCAATGCCGGTTTCAATGATGGTGGTGCATATCAAAACATTATAGCGACGATGGTAAAAATCTGACATTACCTGTTCAAGATCCCGTTCATGCATTTGGCCATGTGCAACAACCACCCGTGCAGTGGGTACCAAACTTTGAATAAAATTGGCTTCTCTTTCAATACTTTCGACGGTATTATGTAAATAATAGACTTGTCCACCGCGATGTAATTCGCGCATAATGGCTTCGCTAATCAGCAAAGATTGCTTTTCGTAAACAAAAGTTTTTACCGACAAACGCCTGGCGGGAGGCGTTGCAATAATAGAAAGGTCACGCAAGCCAGACATTGCCATATTTAAGGTTCTGGGAATAGGCGTTGCAGTTAAGGTTAAAATATCCACTTCTGCACGCAAAGCTTTAAAAGCTTCTTTTTGTTTTACCCCAAAACGATGTTCTTCATCAATAATCAGTAGCCCCAAGAATTTAAAATGAATACTGCCCTGTAAAATTTTATGGGTGCCGATCAAAATATCCACTTTTCCGTCTACAACATTTTGAATAATCTTCTCTTGTTCTTTTTGGGAGCGAAATCGGGAAATCACCTCTACTCGAATGGGAAACCCCGAAAATCGATCAGAAAAAGTTTGAAAATGTTGTTCTGCTAATAGCGTCGTTGGAACTAAAACAGCCACCTGCTTCCCCCCCTGCACTGCTAAAAAAGAGGCGCGCAAAGCCACCTCCGTTTTACCAAATCCCACATCCCCACACACCACCCGATCCATGGGTTTATCTTTTATTAAATCTTGGATAACCTCTTCTATCGCCCGTTTTTGATCCGGTGTTTCTTCAAAGGGAAATTCCGCAGAGAATGCTTCGTAATGTTCATCGGGTTTTGGAAATGCATGGCCTTTTTTTGCTTCGCGAATGGCGTAAATTTCTAAAAGCTCCGCTGCCACATCATTCACTTCTTCCAATGCTTTACGTTTAGCGCGTCGCCATTGTTCACTGCCTAAACGATGCAAAGGCGCATGTTCTAAATCTACCCCGCTGTAACGGCTGATTAAATTTAAGGAACCCACTGGAACATAAAGTTTATCGCCTCCTGCATATTCTAATGTGAGAAATTCTCCTTCTGTATCCGAGAGCACTAAGCGCGTCAAACCACAATAGCGCCCTATTCCATAATCCACGTGGACGACTGGCGAACCCAGAGTAAGTTCTGCAAGACTTTGAACCTCGATATCGATATTAAATTTACGCGCTTTTCGTAAACGTCTTTGCATCACGCGTTGTCCCAGAAGTTCTGCTTCGGTCATTAACGCAAGATCGCCCTCCAAAATAGCCCCTTCCTCTAAGGGACTTATCAAAATTGCCAGATTTTCACTGCTCTTTAAAAAGCTATCCCAATCCTCCATTTCTTTAGGACGACATTGGATACTCAGCAATAATTCTTTTAAAATTTCTCGTCTACCCGCGCTCTCTACCAAAAAGAGTAGCCTGCCTTTAAAAGTCTTTAAAAAATCTGCCAATTTTGCCAAGGGTTTTTCGGATCGAGATTCAATCAATACATCTGGAAATGCTTCCATCGGCAAATTTTGAATACCTGCTTTATCATGGGATTTTTGGGAAAGCTGAATTCTTGGAAATCGATTCATTTCTGAAAAAATTTCTGTGGGTTGTAGGAAAAGATCTTTAGGGGATAAAATAGGACGCGCACGATCATGACCATAAAGATCATGCCGCTCTTTAACTTGACTCCAAAAATTGCCTGCAGCAGATTCCACTTCATCCAATTGAACCACAATGCTATTTTTAGGACAATATTCAAATAAGTGACTGGTTTTTTCAAAAAATAAGGGCAGGTAATATTCCAACCCGGGTGAAGCATGACCATCACTCACATCCAAGTAAACCGAAGACTGCGTTGGATCTCCTTCAAATTGATCCCGAAACCGGGTTCGAAAAGTGGATATAGCCTCTGGGGTTAGCGGAAATTCTCGCGCAGGCAATAATTGGATATCTTCTTTCTTCTCCAAAGATCGTTGCGTTTCCACCTCAAAAGTACGAATGCTTTCAATTTCATCCCCCAACATGTCTATCCGAAAAGGCGTATCACTGCCCATCGGAAACAAATCTAAAATCGAACCGCGTATGGCGAATTCCCCATGTTCCATCACTTGCGGTACAAAGCGATACCCAGCTTCGGTAAACCGTTTTCTGGCATCCTCTAAGGAAAACTGTTGGCCATTTTTTAGGCAAAGGGTATTTTGGTCAATATATCCTTTGGGAGAGACTCGATGCATCAAGGTTACAACCGATGTTAATAGGATCCCTTTTTTTAAGTCGCGCAAATGATAAAGGCAACTTAAGCGTTCTGAAATGATATCTTGATGGGGAGAAAAACTATCAAACGGCAAAGTTTCCCTATCCGGAAAAACAAACACCGGAACTTCCTGTGTATGAGTACGTAAGAAAAATTTAAGTTCTCGTTCTAATTTTGCAGCAGTCTCTGAGTCCGGCGTAATCACGAGTAATAATCCAGGCGATTGTAAGGCCAAGGACGCCAACAATAATGCCTGGCCAGCCCCTAAAAGATTGCTAAAGGTATATTTTTTTCCCGGATCAACGGGTACAGGCAGATTTGTGAGTGAATTTAAAAGCATGGGCAAAGTTTACACCATTCTTATAGAATTAGAACCCCAAAAAAACATTTAAATTTTAACAAAATGTATATACACTGTCTGTCACGCAAGAAGGCATAAAGCGAGGCGTATTTTTGTAACTTGCACTCCATTGCAGATAGGTCTATTAGTTGAGGGCTACGTATGTCGTCTAGTCATTCTGAAGAGACAATTTTAAAATTAAAAGCCACCCTGGCCAAGCGGGATTTTATGTCTACGCATCGCACAGAGATCAAGCGAGATGGCAGCCAAATCTGTTTTAACATCGACTCATGGTCAGGTGAACAAGATATCCTGATAGAAAAAGTTATCTACCATCCAAATGATCCTAAAGGAACTATACAAGGAATTGAATATGTAGGGTGGCCAAGACACGAAGAAAATTTACGCAGCATCGGTAAGGGGGGGCGTCTCCTCCTGTATGTAAACCCTTTAGAAATCAGAGCCAATTTGGTCCGTGCTATCGAAAATGAACACTTTAAAAAAATCGGAATGACAGAGCCCCTTAGCACAGAAAACAATTTTGTCGCCATTTATTTTCCGGAAAATTGGGTTGAACAAGATCCAGATTACATCGACGCATTATTTAACAGCATTCGGTGGATTGATGAAATCCCTCCCGCAATTATTCATGATTTAAAGTGTTTTATTGCCTGTAATTGCGTGGCGCGCTTTAAAAAAGAAGTCGATCAGCACAGGGATAGAATAGAGGATGCGGATTTTCAGCGTGCCCTTAAGTTTTTAAGACAAACGCACTTAAACGCAGTTACCTCTCCCTTTTTTGCCGCAGCACTCATCTGTCAGGAAAAACATGAATTCCTTAAAGCCAGAAAACTCTTAGAAAAAATTCTAATGTCACATTGGCAATATAAAGATGGTCGGGATTTGGAAAGAACCCTATTTGTACAAGAATTTGATGAAAAATTTCTTAAACAAAAAATGTTTTATGAGGAAAGGATTAGTCAATTATTAGTAGAACTCAGATTTGAAAAATTAAAATCCAATGGCAATACTGCTTATCTCAAGGATTTTGCAGATACGGGCTATAGTGACTTTGTTACAAATAACGCAGCAGAAAATTTAAGCGCTTATGACGCTTATGATTTTACGGAGCGATACAAACAAATAAGCTTGAATTTGAATCAAGAGCCTTCTCTTGAAGGCCCTTCTAGTTCCCTACGCTTCTCTGTCGATAAGAACCCGCTTGCTTCAAATCCAGCGGCCCAGCCCGACACCTTAAATACGGTCAATTTTTTAAAAAATCGCGATACTGCTTTTTACCCTCATAAATAATTACTCAGGATCTCCTGCAGGCACCAGATCTTTATTCATTTTCATGAGCTCAAATAGCTTGTCCTCCTCGGCTTCGAGCAACATTTGCAAGTGCGTAATTTTTTCCAGTTGTTTATCATAATTATCGCTGTAATCTCCAACCGTTTTAAACCGTTCCATGAGAACCTCCTTGAATATGCACTAACCTCATGTAAGTTCAAGCTTACGCTTACAAAAAGAAATAAAATACCGTAATAAACCACAGAAAATAACCCCAAAGAACAGGTCCAAAAAAATGCTTGTTGTTACCTGCATTATTGATATAATGAGGAGGTTTGAGTTGGGAATGAGAATAGGAATGGTGTATTGCAGGATTGGAGAATGATGATAACTAACTTAGAATCTTTACTCTATCCAAGTCAGACATATTCTTCGTTTATGCAAAGGCACTGTGACTTTTTTGCTTCACTCTTTGGAAAAGAGCTCGTTGCTTTTGGGTATGAAAAACTGAGCAATAATGGTTTTTATGAAGGCATGTCTAACCTCCCCAAAATAGCAGAACTCTTTGTAGAAACCAATGCCTATCAAGCTATGCAGACCATCTCCGATCAAATTCGCTCTGTGGAATACGGCTTTATTCATGCCGACGAATTTTTTGATCATATTCATTACCGGCACTTTCGAGCGCAAATGGATAAAGAATTAGGCATCTATTCAACTTTTTATGCGGTAGAGAACTGCTTAAACTACCAGAATATTTTTGTGTGGAGTTTTCGAGCGCCGTTAAAGTCTACTTCGTTGACTATTTGGAAAAATCAGATATTAGTGTGTTTTATGAATAACCAAAAAAGTATTCAATATGTTTTAGAGCAATTTAAACTGCTTTATCGTCAACGGATTAGTAAAAACGTCATCCCAGTTAAGATGTTACAGCAGCCTTCAGCTAATGAAAAAACATTGAATACATCCACACCATTAGACGATAGTTTAATTCAATCCAAGTGCTTAAAAAAAGAGGATCTCTATTTAAAAAATCTTACTTTATCCGAAAAAGAAGCTTCCTGTATCCATTTTTACCTTCAGGGAATGAGCGCCAAAGAAATTGCAGCTAAGGTGTTTGCTTCCAGAAGAACGATTGAGGATCACATTGCACGTATTAAGGAAAAATTAAAAGTAGATAGTCGATCAGAAGTCTATGCTGCAATGGAAAAAGTCAATTTATGGAGGAGTATCCTATGATTTCAGACAATCGATCAAATGAAAAGTTTCGCCTAAAAGCGCTACTTTTCGCAACCATTGGTGCCACCTTGGAATGTTATGATTTTGCCTTATTTGGTTTTCTCGTACCGCTTTTCTCCGCGTATTTTTTTCCAAGCGAAAATCTGTTTTTTTCAACGCTCTATGGATATACCATTTTTGCAGTTGGGTATTTATTTAGACCCTTAGGGGCAATGCTCTGGGGGCATATAGGAGACAAGTTTGGAAGACGCACTGCGCTTTACAGTTCACTGCATCTGATGGGATTTTCCACTTTACTCATGGGCTTACTGCCAACTTACGCACAAATCGGCATTTTAGCACCTTTAGGTTTGCTCTTAGCGAGAATTGCCCAAGGATTATCCGAAGGGGGAGAATTGGCAGGTGGTTTATTGTTTACTTTGGAACATGCGAGCAGGAAGCGTAAAGGTTTTTCAGGCGGAATTTTTAATGGGATCGTGACAAGCGGTGTTTTACTTGCTTCTTTAGCGGGTTACCTCTGTTCATTAAGTCACATGCCCGTCTGGATTTGGCGAATACCTTTCCTTTTGGGATTTTGCATTGTCCTTTTTGGTCTTTACATCCGAAAACATACAGAAGAAACACCCACCTTTCAATCGATAAAAAAAGAGGAGATCCCTAAATTCCCCCTGTATCAAGGCATCAAAACCGAATATAAACAGTTTATTGGGATGATGCTCATCACCGGTTTGCCAGCAGTCGCCTTTCATATGAATTTCATTTATCTGCCGATATACTTTAAACAATTACCCGGGGTAGGCGAGCAACTTGCACGCTTAAGTGGCACGCTGGGGTTATTCTGTTTAATTTTATTGTTGCCTGTTTTTGGATATCTATCTGACAAATTTGGACAAGCGAGATTAATGAAACAAGGTGCTCTAGTACTCTTGGTATTAAGTCTTTTGTTATTTTCACAATTTGACACGCTCTCTGCCGAAAATATTTTCGTTGGTCAGCTCATATTTGCAGCAGGGCTGGCAATGTTTAATGGTCCCTGGTGCGCATTTGCTTCCGAAGTGTTTGATAAAAAACACCGATACAGTTGCCTCGGGACAGCAAACACCATAGGCGGCGCACTCTTTGGTGGAACAGCACCTTTAATTGGGACAAGCTTATTAAATTTACCGCATGGCACTCTTTTCTTAGGCGCCTATCTTGCTTTATGGGCAATATTGGGCTATCTTGCAGTCCATAAATTACAAAAATTACAAACTCAAAATGAAGTAATTAGATTAGGAGAGGACCATTATGAGTACAAACCAGAATTTACTTGAAGAATGTACGCGAGCTTCCAAACAGTATGCGAAATTAGTAGCACGGTATAAGGACTTTTTTAATTCCCAGTTTACTAACCCAATTCAAGCCTTTGGTTATGAGCGCTGTTCTAGCAATGATAAGTACGTCGGTTTATCGAATATGCCTGTCATTGCAGAGCTGTTTGTAGAAACAGAAGCGTATGAAGATCAATACATTATTATACAGCCAAAACACATGTCTTCTTTTTGCACCTTTATTCACCCGGATCCCAAATATCATCTAAAATATAATGATTTTAGGAACCGTTTAGAAGAGCATCTTCAGATCCGCACCACTTTTTGCATCATACAACGACACGCCAATTATTTTGAAAATTTTGTTTGGAATTATAAAAAGCCAAACTTAAGTTTAGCAGAAGAAAAACGCCTGATTATAAGCGATTTCATTAGGAACAGCACATTAATCAGCGCTTGTATTAAACAATTTAAAAAGGAGATTACGCCTTTGTTGCCAGAAGAAGCCTTTGCTGGCATCGACATCAACCAATATTCTCCTTTATACAAAAATGGGAAACATCCTGCCAAACTGGTGGGAGATTACCGCCAGTATGCTGAATTATTGCACCATACCCAAACCTTAGAGAGAGAAAATTTATCCTTTAAAGACTTTTGTTTATCTTCTCTAGAACGTGAAACCATAGAACTTTTCTTAAAAACGCCAGATGTTAGCTATTGCTCTTCGGAGATTTTAACACAAATTTGTTTAAAGCTCGGCAGCCTTAAACGCAGTAAAATTTTTGAGTCTGAAAGTAATGAACTTCGAAGAATAGGTCTTACCAAATAATGCGTCTGAAGGCACAAGACTAATAGCGGATTAAAGCGGTTCCCCAGGTTAATCCGCCACCAATCGCTTCTAATAATAGAAGCTGCCCTCTTTGAATTTTATGGTCACGAATGCCTCTATCTAGGGCAATGGGTATAGAAGCCGCGGAAGTATTGCCATGATCGGCCAAGGTAAGTATTACCCGTTCCATGGACAACCCAAGTTTTTCGGCGGTTGCTTGAATAATCCGAACATTGGCTTGATGCGGGATTAACCAATCAATATCTCCAATGCTCAAGTTGTGTTCTTCCAAAGTTTGAATGGCCACTTTATCCAAAATATTCACAGCAAATTTAAACAAAGAATTTCCTTGCATCTGCATACACGCATCCGGCGTATTGTCTAAAAATAAAATGTCTTTTTGTCGCCCATCGGCAGATAACCGCGTCCCAATAATACCCGGAATGGCCGAGGCTTCAAAAATCACTGCGCCCGCACCATCGCCAAATAATATACAGGTTTTGCGATCGGTCCAATCCACAACACGCGATAAAGTTTCGCTACCAATCAACAAGACACGCTTGACCATTCCGTTTCGGATAAACTGATCAATGACGCTAACGCCATACACAAAACCACTACAGGCCGCTCCTTGCATATCAAAAGCAGGACAAGGTGGAATGCCGAGTTTCTCTTGAATAAGACAGGCAGTCGACGGAAAATTTTTATCCGGTGTCGTGGTTGCAACCACAATCATATCAATGTCTTTAGCAGACAACTCAGCAGTTTCAAGCGCTTGTTTCGCCGCACGACACCCCATTTCCACCGTAGTTTCACTTTCATCGGACAAATGCCGCTTTCTAATCCCGGTACGCCCAACAATCCATTCATCGGATGTCTCTATGGTTTTGGCCAGATCATCGTTCGTTACAATTTTTTGAGGTAAATAAGCACCTGTGGAAACGATTTTGCTAAATATCATGAGGTTTGAAGTTTTCCCAATTGAGCCGCCATTTGATGCTGAATTTTTTCAGGAACATTTTTTTCAACTTCTAACATGGCAACGCGAATTGCCATAGAAAATGCTTTTTGTTCTGCATTGCCATGACTTTTAATCACAATGCCTCTTAATCCCAACAGACTGGCACCATTATACAAATTGGGATCTAAACGTTTTTTGAGTGCTCTTAAAACGGGGGCAGCTATCAAAGCAGACATTTTTCCCCATAAGGATCGCGTAAATTCTTCGTAAGTCATTTTTAAAATCATTTTTGCTAAGCCTTCACTGACTTTTAAAGCAACATTACCCGTAAAGCCATCACACACGACTACATCAACAGTCCCTTTAAAAATATCATCCCCCTCTACATAGCCCACATAATTCACACCGACCGTGTTGTTACTCAACAATTCTGCGGCTTTTTTTACCAAGGCACTCCCTTTAATGGCTTCCGAACCGATATTCAAAAGTCCAACGGTAGGACTTGGATTATTATCCACTGCGGTGGCTAAAATTGAACCCATAATGGCAAACTGCAATAAATCCTGAGGCTCACATTCAACATTCGCCCCTAAATCTAAAACATGTACATGATCCTTCATACTGCTCGGTAAGGAATGTACAATGACAGGTCTATCGACACCCGGTAAGGTTTTTAAGACAAATCGTGCAATTGCCATTAAAGCACCCGTATTCCCAGCGCTGACGCAAGCCTCTGCAACCCCTTCTTTGACTAAGTTTATAGCCACGCGCATGGAGGAATCCCGCTTTTGGCGCAAAGCTACCGCTGGGGGATCACCCATTTCTACCACCTGTGTGGCTTCACGAATCATTAACCTGGGATTACGAGAATTTGGAGTGGCTTTGAGTTGAGCTTCAATTTGAGCGGGATCACCCACTAAAATTAATTGGAGATTTTGATATTTATCGAGTGCTTCCAGTGCTGCAGGAACAACAACGGAGGGACCGTGATCGCCCCCCATCGCATCGAGTGCAACACAGATGGAACGCAAACCAACTACTCTTCATCTTGCGATTGGTTAGCGGCCTTCACCACTATCACCTGACGTCCTCGATAATACCCATCCGCACCGACATGATGTCGAAGATGCGTTCCGCCTGTCTCAGAATCTACAGACAAGGCAGGAGCAGAAAGCTTATCATGTGCTCTGCGGTTACCACGAGTTCTCGGAGTTCTACGGCTCTTTTGGACAGCCATGTTATACCTCTTATCAGGTTGCATTAAGTTAGACCTGTCAGGATCTTACAGGGTTTTAATTCCAACTGTCAACAAGGTTCATTGCAAAGGGCCACAAATTAATATTACCTACCACGACCCTACGCTAGACAAGAAAAAGTCAGTAATCTATATTGTTGATATATATCCCTTTTCATGTTAATAAAACCTCCAAGGAACTGTTACACTAAAGAGACTTCTCAATATGGCACATCCAACACATCGCTATGTCCTAAAGTGGGCAAAAATGATTGCCCCTAAGGTCCGGCACCTTGCCTTTACGAGGGAAGATGAAAATCCACTCCGCTTTGTTGCGGGACAATTCGTCACACTGCACATCGAAGGCCCAACCAAAATACTGCACCGAAGTTATAGCATTGCCAATGTGCCCAATGATGAAAATGCGGTTGAAATTGCAATCGCTTATGTTGAAGGTGGCGTTGCGAGTACCTTGCTCTTTGGACTCGAACCGGGTCATCATATATTGGCAAGTGGTCCTTATGGGCTTTTCACCTTAAAAGATGAGCGCCCCAATCGCTATGTGTTGATTGGAACCGGAACCGGAATAGCTCCATACCGATCTATGCTCAATGAAATCCAATACCGCTTAGAGAATACCCATCCAGAACTGGAAATTGTTCTAGTATTTGGCATCCGAAAACCAGAAGAATTATTATTTGCGGATGAATTTTTGGCATTCGCAAAACAAAATCCCCAATTTAAGTTTCAGATCTATTTCAGTCGAGACGAATCAGAAAATCTAAAGCCCTACGAACGACACGGTTACGTGCAAGCAATATTACCCGAATTAAAATTGGAACCTGAAAAAGACATTGTCTATCTTTGCGGTAATCCCAACATGATCGATGAAACCTTCAACTTATTGACGGCAGCTGGTTTTGACAGAAAGAGCGTTCGGCGAGAGAAATACCTATTTTCGCATTGATTCAGAGTCCACACCCAAAAGGATTCCCACAACTTCTATAAAAAAGATCTAGATAGGATCTAGAACTTTGATCCACCGGCGTCTCCGTCCAAAAACATCCACTCTCAGCTTCTAATGCCTGAAGTTTTTTCTTATCTTCAGGGTGCATTCTTTCCCAATCCAAAGAGGTACTGTTCACGCAAGGTTCACATTCCAAGCTACGATGGCCCAAAGGCATAAAACCTGCCCTTTGCAAAAGCGCATCCCGTTCATCCGCTTCTACGTCAATCAGGGGGTGCCAGACGGCTCTGTCATTATGAAACTCACAATGCGCGATCCATTCGCGTAAACCGCTATGCGCTAAGGCGCTTCCTCTTCGTTTTGCCAGGAGAATGATCCCTTCCCCTTTTAAGTCGACGGTCTCCAGCCAATCTAAGAAAGGTACGCCTTTCAAAAGTCCTGTACACCATTGAAATTTTACGGAAGGGAATGAAGCTCGGCCAATAACCGCTTCAGAAAAAGGAATTTGAGCGAGAAGGTGAACGACTTCAAAACCAAGAGAACGCGCGTGCGCTTCCCCGAGCGATTTTCGGTCTTGCCAGGTGCTTGCAGCAAAGCCCGTATCGACATAAACCACGGTGCCCCTGAAACCTGCCTCAAACAACCACTGCACCAAGGCGATGGAGTCGTCTCCATAGTTGGTGCGGATAAATAAGGATTTTTTTTGAAGATCGTTCAGGCCATCCCCTCCAGCCAATAAACCACAATACCTACTACCAAAGCGATGATCGCCAAAGCAGCAATTCCATCAGCCGCATCATCCGTTAACTTGAGTTTTTTGTCTATGTTCATCCTTAAAAAACCTCAGACTACAAATCTTCCCAAATCTGCTTTGAGACCTGCTCTGCTTGCGCATTATCTCGAAGAAGCATGATCACATCATATTTTTTCTTTTCCGCTAAAGCATTCGCCGACCTTGCTTCCGGGCTTTGCTCAAAATCTCGTAAGCGTAAAAGATCAAGGTCGCTGATATACCCCTTTAACATGGGCTGTTTTCGCCAAAACCACATAAGGATATCCCCCAGTTTTTTGCTTTTTAACAATATGGATCTTCACCCGTAGTATGGTCTGTTGCGTCGCGAATTTCTACAATTTCTGAAAACTTTTCTTTTAAGGTCCTCTCGATTCCATGTTTTAGGGTAACGCCGGCCATACCACAACCATGACAACCCCCTCCGAACTGTAAAACTACCACAAATCCTTCTGGTTTTTGTAAAATTTCGGTGATGGCGACCCGGCCGCCGTGACTCGCCAGATTGGGATTAATTTCCGAATCAATCACAAACTGGACCCTCTCTTGTAAGGGACTCTCTGTGGCCGGCGCACGCCCTTTCAAAAAGGGCGCTTTTATCGACAATTGCCCTCCCACTTTGTCTTCTTTAAAATCAATCGTGGCGGCTTCCAAAGCGCCTTTTGAATCGCCATCGATAAATAAGGTAAAATCCTCAAAATCAAAGGGGATATCGGTAACTTCTTCTTCTCCTTGCGGGCAAAACGTCACAGAAACCTCAGCGTGTGCGGTTTCCGGATGAGAAATTTTTACCCGTAGATTCATACCAAGAACATCTTCTCTTTTCAACAGCTGACGAAAATGGGTTTTAGCGGCCTCGGTTACCACCAGAGAATCCAAAATCTTACCCACGCTTTCTTTTATAACCTTCGCCATACAAATCCTCCTGCAATTAGAACCTACAATTTCTTACACAAGACTCTACAAAGACTGCCCTTGTCAAAGTCTCGTTTTTCAGGTAAGGTTTAATAATACTTAGTCATTGTACCAAAATTTCTGGCTAAAGATAATCCATTTTGTACTTCAAGAAGGGGCAAAGGGTGTATACAAAGGAAGCTACGCTCAATAACAGAGGCAGAATCCTCGACTTTAAAGCCCAGTCCGAGCAATTATTGTCGCTCATCGAATCTCGGATAAAGAGCGGACACCGCGACGCAGCTTTGCAATATCTGGAATTTAAATTTAAAAGCCTTTATGAGCAAGGCGTTATCGCTGGCAGACGTTATGAGACAGAAGGTGAGTTTCCATACTAAGCTTTCAGACCCCCTTTAAAAAAATTCTATCAAGAACACACTTGTATATCCCTTAAAAACCCCGTAAAATCTGGCCATTGTATCTTGAAGCTATTTTGGGGTTGTGATATGTCAGAAAAGCCAAATTCTTTTTTAGTCGCGTTTGAACGATATTCTAAAACCCAAGCGCCAATTGTGCCAAACTCTGTGTCTCTTAGCGCTGATGCTGCGCTTATTTCAAAGTTAGAAACAAAAATTATTGAAACTGCTCTACGAGTTGGGGTAAAATCAGACCAGCATCTTTTATGGGAGGCCCAAAAGCTGATAGAAGAGTGTCGGCAACAGGCCATTGCACCTAATGATAGATGTCGTCCGAGACCTGGCAGCAGGTAAAGTTGTTAAAAGGATTTTAACAACATCCACTTAATCAAAGGAGTAACGCGTCATGATACATGAGATGGATCTCGCAACGGCTTTAGGAGCCGTTCAGGAGCAATATTCTCTTCTCTCTCAGAAAAATCTAAATTTACCTCAAACACGTTACGCTCATCCAATACAATTTAGACAAGAGCGCGATATTGCTTCTGATCAGGGGCAAACGAAGACCCTCACAGAAAGAAGAATACGTGAAACTGCCATTTATAATTATATTGCAACCCAGCACACGAACTTTTTTTCTAAGGATCCGAATCAAAGACAAACAGAGACTCGCCTGCTCAAGCACTATATAGAGCTTTATGCGCACAACCCCAACACCTACCCGGTTGACCCACAAAATAAAACGCATTGCCTTATCCGAAAGGCTGGGGAAGCGGTACTGAACCTTGAACTAGAAAACAGGCTTAGAGCCTTGAAATCAGAAGATACTGCTAGACAAAATCATCATCTTCCCTCCCCCCTGAAAAAAATCAACAAATAGTTGCAACCGCCAAGAGACTACTGTACTATCATGCTGTACAGTAGTCCGAGGGTTCTCGTCTCGGCGGAATACAACAAGATGAACCATAAAATATTCTCGGTTGGTAATCTAACCCTAGTCTTGATTATCTCTATCTTTTTTTATAGTACTCTGACGCATGCGCAAATAAAAATTCCCCAGGTTTCCATCATTCAAGCGATTGAACATCCTGCCTTAGATGCCACACGAAAGGGGATTATCGATACTTTAAGAGAAAGTGATAAAAATATTCAAATTGATTTTCAATCTGCGCAAGGAAATGCTGCACTAGCGGCGCAAATCGCGCAAAAATATGTGGGCTCTAATGCTTCAGTTCTGGTAGGCATTGGCACTTTTGTTTCGCAAGCCTTAGTAGCAGCAGATCAAAAACGTGCCATCCCAATTGTTTTTAGTTCGGTAACCGATCCTTTAAGCGCTAAGCTCGTAAAAAATTTACAAAAGCCCGGTAATGTGGTCACCGGTGTATCAAACTTTATCGATCCAAGCATACAATTTGAGTTCTTTAAAAAAATACTGCCAAGACTTACAAAAATTGGCATTATCTACAGCTCAGGAGAACCCAATTCTATTGCCCTAAATGAAAAAATGCGGAAAATTTCAGAACCCATGGAATTAGAACTTATCTTTGCACCCGCGAATAGTACCGCAGATGTCCCACAAGCAACCCTATCATTAACCAATCGCGTGCAAGCCATTTTCATTAATAATGATAATATTGCGCTTTCTGCATTGGACTCTATTGTCAAAATTGCAACACAAAATAAAATTCCTGTATTCTGTAGCGACACCGATAGCGTACAACAAGGGGCACTCGCATCGATTGGCCCTAACCAATATGAAGTTGGTAAACAAGCTGGAAATATGATCTTGCAAATTTTAGCCGGAGAAAATCCTGGTCAAATGGAGATACTCTTTCCACAAAAAACGGAATTATGGATAAACCCTTTGCAAGCAAAAGTCCTTAAGATAGAGATTCCCCTGGACTTGTTGATGAAGGCAAAACTGGTGAAGAATCCCTAAAAAATAGGAGAAAAAATAAAGGTGAATTCAATACAATTTTTTGGGGCGCTGGAGATGGGCCTTTTCTTTAGCCTGATAACTTTGGGTATTTATTTAACCTTTAGGGTGATCAATTTCCCGGATTTAACGGTGGATGGGAGTTTCCCGCTTGGAGCTGCCGTTTCAGCTTCACTCATTGTTAGCGGGGTACATCCTTTAACGGCTACTTTCACCGCTTTGCTGGCCGGTGGCTTTGCTGGATTTATTACGGGTTACCTTCATGTCCGTTGGAAAATTTTAGGCTTATTAGCGGGTATTTTAACCATGACCGCGCTTTACTCCATTAACTTGCGGATTATGGGGCGACCCAATATTGCGCTCTTGAATGAACCCACCCTCTTTTCTTATTTTAAGGCCTCACAAGGGGTTTTAATTGCCATAACTGGCATTGTCATTTTGGTTGTATTCCTACTTTATCGATTTTTAAGAAGTCAAATAGGCTTGGCGCTAAGAGCCACCGGTATAAACCCCCGCGTCTCACCCTCTTATGGCATTAACATTGGAAGAATGACTTTACTGGGTTTAGTGATCAGTAACAGTCTAGTCGCACTCGGCGGTGCATTGTATGCGCAAGCACATGGCTTTGCCGATATCTCAATGGGCACTGGGACCTTAATCACCGGCTTGGCATCGGTCATCGTGGGCGAAAGCTTACTCCCTAAAAAACAAATTTCTTGGATATTATTCGCCTGTGTTCTGGGATCGATTTTATATCGTGTGACCATTGCTTTAGCTTTAAATACAAAAATTGCCGGATTACAAGCTTCCGATCTTAATTTGATTACGGCGGTTCTGGTTATTTTGGCAATGCTACTCCCCAAGGTGCGCCAAAAAATTCGTCTGGACTCCGGAGCAAAATCATGATTGATTTAAACAATATTTCGGTGATATTTGCTAAAGGCACCCCCCTTGAAAATTCCATCTTTAAAGGATTGAATTTACGCATAAACGACGGGGAATTTGTCACCGTTATTGGAGGCAATGGTGCTGGAAAATCCACTTTAATGAATGTGTTATCCGGTGATATTCGGGTGCATTCTGGTACCATGACACTCGATAAAGTGAATGTTACCCATTGGCCCACTGAAAAACGCGCAAAATGGATCAGTCGCGTCTTTCAAGATCCTTTGCTTGGAAGTTATGCCGATCTGACTATCGAAGAAAACTTAAGTCTTGCTTTCTCCCGGGATAAAAAACGTACCTTGAAAAATGCAATGGAATCCAGTACACGGGAATTCTGTCGAGAAAAACTAGCGCATATTGGCATTGGATTAGAAAATCGCTTAAGTGACAAAATGGGGTTATTATCGGGTGGTCAACGTCAAGCAGTCAGTCTTGTCATGGCTACTTTGCGCCCCTCAAAGATATTACTGTTGGATGAGCATACTGCCGCCTTAGATCCGAAAATGGAACGCTTAATCTTAGAGTTGACGCAAAAGTTAATTTCGGAAAAACAATTGACCGCTTTGATGGTTACCCACTGCATGTCTCAAGCACTGGAATATGGCACCCGCACCTTGGTAATGCATCACGGTAAAATCGTCCATGATTTGACCGGTGAACAACGCAATAAACTACAGGCCAGCGATTTGATTGCATTCTTTTAATAAGATTTTAACGGCATTCTTTTTTTATTCAAAAACCCGAATTTTTTTTATTAATTCGATTATTTTTAACAAGTGAGAATTCTTTTTTGAATCTTTAATGCTTAGGACCGGCGTGGATAAACTTTCTATCATTTGGGCACTCGTCTGAAGAAAATCAGGGATCCGCAGGAGTTCTCGAGTAAAGAGATCGATATCCTCTTTTGCGGAAGAAGGTCCAATGGTCTCAAAAATAGATCGGTTTTGCGCCATCATGTTCGGAAAATCTCGAGAAACTCGAATGGTATTCTTCAATAATTTATTTTTATACCGAGGATCTTTTAACAAGCTCGTCAAGATATCTCTGGCAATTTCAGAGCGACTGTCAAATTTATTTAAAACCACACCAAACTGAATGGGAATACGAAAATTTGCTTGTAACTCTTGAATAGATTGGTAGGCCATTTGTAAACCAGACAGCGCAAATTTTTCTGGCGTCACCGGCGATACCACATAGTCCGACGACAAAGCGCAGGCCGCCACTGATTGGCCTAGGCTAGGAGGACAATCGACAATAATCAAATCATAATACTCTTTTAAAGCTTGGAACGGCTCTCGATAAATCCGTTCTAAAGGATACTTCTTTTGCCGTAATACCTCATCCAGAACAGAATTTTCAAAGCGGCTGGGTAGGAGATCGATGCCAGGCGCTACAGAAATAATGGAATCGTGTAAGGAATGATGATCCACAACAATATCAATCATCACGGGTAAATGCTCTGCATTTTGATTAAAGGCCTGCGTCAAATTGCCTTGTTGGTCCATGTCAATACACAAAACACTTGCGCCATAAAGACTGGCCCGTACAGCCAATTCATAGACTAAAGAGGTTTTTCCAGTCCCTCCCTTCACTATCTGAAAAACATAGACAGACGGCTTGAATGGAAATTCAAAAAGACCTTTGGCAGTCTCGTGACCAAAGATAATTTGGTTACGACTCAGTTTCTGATAAGGAAGTTTCTTTTCCGTTAAGGTAGAGAGAACCGAGGCTCTATCAACACCTAGGGTATTCGCTGCTTCTATGACTGACATTTTTGGGTTCATTTCATCTATATAGACGATAAATTTCCCCCTGTCACATTATCTAGAAGATAAACTTACTTTAGGGTAAAGCTTTCACCGCAACCACATTTGCTATCCACATTGGGATTGTTAAATTGCAGCTCTTCTCTTAATCCTACACTTCTTAGATCAATTTCTGTGCCTTGTAAAACCGGAAAACTTTTGGGATCGACAATCACTTTCACACTGACACTTTCAAAAACCAAATCATCCGTTTTAATCTCTTCTGCAACATTAACAACGTAAGACATCCCCGTACATCCGGCTTCTTTAACACTCAAGCGAATACCCAGGGCACTGGCTTTATTTTGCAAAATTCTTTGAATAAAAGCAGCGGCTTTTTCAGTAACTGTAATGGCTTGATCTATTGAAATCACGATACTTCTCCTGTCTTTAAATACTGTTTTCGAATACTGGTAATCGCCAAATCGATTTCTGCTTCTTCTGTGAATCGCCCGAAAGAAAATCGTACCGATCTATCTGCTTCTTCATCGGTTAAACCCATTGCCCGTAACACATAGGATGGCTCCACGGCAATAGAATTACAAGCAGAAGCCATCGATGCCGCCACCTCCGTCAACTGTTTAAAAAAACTTTCTTTTGGTTTCCCTTGGAATCGAACATTCAGGATATTAGGAATAGAGTACGCTGCATCACTGTTTAAATAAACTTCTGGTAAATCTCTTATCCCCTGCCAAAAACGATCGCGACAATGCTGAATATGTGCTCTTTCTGTTTCTAAATTTTCTTTTAAGAGTGCGCAAGCTTCACCCATACCAACAATTTGATGTGTGGCTAAAGTCCCTGCTCTCATTTTACGTTCTTGTGCGCCACCATGAAGTTGCGGCAACAAACGTACGCGTGGCGTATCATTAATAAATAATGCACCAATGCCTTTTGGCCCATAAATTTTATGACCTGAAAAAGACATCAAATCTACCGGTAACTCGGATACATCTAGCGGGATTTTGCCCAGACTTTGCGCGGCATCCACATGCAAAAATGCACCCGACTTTCGAATGATCATGCCAAGTTTCGCGATATCTTGAAACACCCCTGTTTCGTTATTTACCTGCATGATAGAAACTAAGATCGTGTCGGGCCTTAGCGCAGATTGTAACTCTGCTTCCGATATCACGCCATTTTTTTCCGGCGTTAAATACGTCACGCTGAATCCTCTTTCTTTTAAAAAAGCGCAGGTATCTAAAACTGCAGGATGTTCCGTTTTAGTGCTGATAATATGTTTGCCTTTCGTTTGATAAAATTCGGCAACGCCTTTTAGGGCAAGATTATTGGCCTCCGTTGCGCCTGAGGTAAAAATAATATTGCGGGAAACGGTACGAATCAGACTTGCTACTTGTTCGCGAGCCTTTTCTACTGCGGCCTTTGCCGCCAAACCAAATTCATGACTGGATGCAGGATTCCCAAAAATTCCCGTCAAGGTTAAACATTCGCTCATTTTCAGAGCAACCCTCGGGTCAACGGGCGTTGTGGCAGCATAATCCAAGTAAATGGGATATTTTTTAGTCATACGAAAAACTATACACCTTTTTGCATCGCTGTCAATATCCCCCGCAAAATTTTCAGTTCTGTTTTGGTTACACGTGCCCGGGTATATAAACGGCGTAAATACAGCATTAAATGACCCGGGTACTCGGGATCTAAGAATTGTATTTTGATGAGAGTCTCTTCAATATGACGGTAAAAACTCTCCATGGCTTCAACGCTCGCATCTTCCTCCAAACTCTCCTCTTCAAAGCGCGATTCTACATACCCATTAATTGCCATTCTGAGTTCATAGCTCACAATCTGTACAGCCTGCCCTAAGTTTAAAGAAGGAAAATCAGGGTCGGCCGGGATCTTCACTTGGTAGTGACATTTTGACAATTCTTCATTCAATAGTCCGCTTTGTTCTTGTCCAAACACTAAAGCAAGTCTTGCCTTTTCTCCAAGCTTTTTAAGAAAGCTGACGGCCTCCAAAGCCGCTTGCCTTGTGTTCAACGTTGGCCAAGGAATTCGTCGCTCTCGAGCGCTTAAGCCCATGACCAATTGACACCCGACTAAAGCCTCTTCCAGGCTAGAAACGACCTCAGCAGAGGCTAAAATATCCTCTGCCCCGCTGGCGCGCGCATCGGCTTCTTCAGAAGGAAAATACCGAGGAGAAACCAAAGATAATTGGCCAAAGCCCATGTTTTTAATCGCCCTCGCTACAGCCCCAATATTCCCTGGATGCGTTGTGTTGATAAGTATGAATTTCACTTGTTTAAACATAGCGATATGATATCATGAGAAGACTCTCTTAAATATTTTAGGCTTAAAATTATGCACCCTTATCTGAATATAGCGGTTAGCGCCGCGCGACGTGCTGGCACAATCATTACCCGGAATCTTGAACAATTGGATTCTTTAGAAATTTTTGAAAAAGGCGGTCGTAATGACTTTGTGACCAAAGTTGATCAGAATGCTGAAGAAGCCATTGTTGACACAATTTACAAGGCTTACCCTCATCACAGTATCTTAGGGGAAGAATCCGGTTACCATCCCGGCAATGAGTTCGAATGGGTCATCGATCCCTTAGATGGGACTTTTAATTACCTGCATGGTTTTCCACAATTTGCAGTTTCTATTGCCCTTAAACAAAAGGGACATCTTGAACATGCTGTTATCTACGATCCCTTGAGTCAAGAACTTTATACTGCCTCTCGAGGTGCGGGTGCACAGTTGAATAATCGTCGCATTCGGGTTTCTAATCGAAACGATCTCAAAGCCTCCCTCATCGGCAGTGCTTTTCAATTTATTGATCGGGAAGAACAACCGCATGGCATCCCTCATTTGGATGTTCTAAAAAAGATTTTTAGCAAAGGTGCGGATATTCGAAGAAACGGCTGTGCTTCATTAAGCTTAGCGTACGTGGCTGCCGGGCGATTAGACGGCATGTGGGAAGGCGATTTAAAAGAATGGGACATCGCCGCTGGGGTATTACTCGTTCGCGAAGCCGGGGGTTTTGTTTCAGATTTTGCGGGTGAAAATGACTTTCTCAAAACCGGCAATATTATCTGCGGTACGCGAAAAGTACATCTTGAACTCTTAAATATTATCCAAAATACTTAAAAGATTTATCTTGCATTGCTTTAGATTCTAGCACCCCATCTTCGCGCATATTCAATAATAATCTGTATAAATATGCAGTTATTTTTACACTACATTTTGGATTTTTGACCATATCTATAGCGCTAAAAAACGGCTACTTGGCTGAAATAAAATTTGAAAATTAAGCCAAATAGACCCTATAATGTATCTATTTGGCTTAATTTATGTAAGGTAGTACGGTGCATGAAACCATTACGTATTGATTTTAAAAAGAATTTTATAGGCAGAAATTTTGAGTTGGAAAGCTTGAAAAAAATTGGTAGCTCTGGGGAAGCGAGTATCATTGTTGTGTATGGGAGAAGGAGGGTAGGTAAGACTGAGCTTCTGGAACAGGCTTTTAGAGAGCGAAATTTATTAAAATTTGAAGGGATAGAGGGGCTTAATGAGAAAGCCCAATTTATCAATGTGATGAATCAACTGGCGAAATATTTAGGGGATACATTGATTTCTAAAGTCGTTATCGAAACCTGGAGTGAGTTTTTTCAGTTATTGGCAAAGTACCTTCAAGAGGGTAAATGGACACTTTATCTAGAAGAATTGCAATGGCTTGCAAATTATAAAAGTCGTTTGGTTTCGGAATTAAAATATGTCTGGGATAATTACTTTCGACACAACCCTAACCTAATCATTGTGCTATGTGGTTCGGCACCTTCTTTTATGTTAGAACAAGTTGTTCATTCTAAGGCACTGTATAATCGTTCTCAGTATGAGATGCATTTGAAAGAGTTTACTTTACAAGAAACAAAGGCGTTTTTAAAAGAAAGAAGCCATAAGGAAATTTTAGATGCGTACTTAACAGTGGGGGGTATTCCAGAGTATTTAAAGTGGGTAAACAAAGATTCATCCATTTTTTTAGGGTTATGTAAAAATTCATTTGTGGCAAATAGTTTTTTTCTTCGTGAATATGAAAAAATATTTACAAGTAGTATGGCTAAAAACAGCAACTATAGAAAAGTTATAGAAATTTTAAGTAAAGAACGGTTTTCGACGCGGAAAGCACTTTTGAAAATGTTGAAGATGGAGTCGGGTGGATCATTAAGTAGTCTATTATTGGATTTAGAAAAATCAGGGTTTATAATAAAATATCATCCTTTTAATTTAAGCGGCAACACACTACTCGTTAGATATGCGATATCCGATGCCTATCTATATTATTATCATAAATTCATTAAACCCATTCAAGAAAATATTGAAAATGGAGAATATAATGAAAAACCGATGGCTGCCATAAAGGTAGATAATTACTCAAAGTGGTTAGGCTTTGCATTTGAGCGCTTTGTTAGAAAAAATCATATGATTATTGCAAAAATTTTAGGGTTTTCGGGGGTGCAGTATAAATCAGGGGTATATTTTAACCGTTCAACCGACAAAGATATGCCTGGGTATCAAATAGATCTCATATTTGATCGAGCAGACAATATTTATACTATCTGTGAGATAAAATATTTACAGGGGAAGGTAAGTACGAAAGTTATTCAAGAATTTGAGCGAAAATTATCCTTGTTTCCACAAAAGTCTAATAAAACCATTCAAAAAATTTTGATTTGTAATGAAGGGGTAGAATCAGCTCTTTTTAAAAGGCACTATTTTGATCAAGTGATTACAACGGGTGAGTTTTTTGCGTAACCCCTTATTATTCTCTACGGCCCTTCAAATTCCACTTTTGCTTTAGGCAACAAATCATCGCGACTTAAGCCCAGCCACAAAGCCACTGCACCCGAAACGTAGATAGAAGAAAAAGTACCAATGATAATGCCTAAGAAAAAGGCCATAGAGAAGCCGAATAAGGTCTCGCCCCCAAAGAATAATAAAGCTAATACCACCAACAAAGTCATCCAGGAAGTCATTAAGGTTCGAGAAAGTGTTTGATTAATAGAGAGATTCATCACCTCAACTGGACTACCCTTTCGTACCTTTCTAAAATTCTCACGAACGCGATCAAAAACCACGATGGTATCGTTTAAGGAATAGCCTAATACCGCCAATACGGAAGCCAGTGCTGCTAAATCAAACTCAAAACCAAAAAGCGAAAAAACGCCCATTATCAGGAAAGCATCATGCACCAAACCAAGCGCTGCGCTGATGGCCAATCGGTATTCAAAACGAAAGATAATATATAACATGGTCCCAAAAACAGCGACAATCACCGCAATAATACCGCGCTCCACTAATTCCGATCCCACTTCTGAACCCACAAATTCAGTGCGGCGAATCTCTACCTTTGGATAGTGATCCAATAAGACTTTTTTGATATGGGTACTTAACCTTTGTTCAGAGGTAGGCTCTGCCTTATCTTTCACAGAATCGATAACAACAGATTCCCCTTTGCTTCGGATCAAAATGTCTTGCGTAGAACCATAGTGTTGTACCCGTACCCCCTGAAAACCTTCTTTTTCTAATTGCATTCGAATGTCGACAGGAGAAACCTCCGTCTGAAACCGCGCTTCTACTTGTGTTCCCCCGGTAAAATCCAAACCAAAATTTAAACCTTTGGTCCACAATAAACCAATGGAAATGATCCATAAGACCACAATGACGATGCCCGTATAAAAACGGATGCCCATAAAGTCAATTCGGGTTTCTTTCTTAAAAAACTCCATCTATATTCCCACCCGTATTTGCTTCAAGACACGGCCCCCGTAAATAAGCTCTACAATGGCCCGACTAAAGGTAACAGCAGTCAAAAGCGACGTTAAGATACCCAAACATAAAGTCACTGCAAAACCTTTCACAGAACCCGTGCCAATTGCAAACAAAATAACACCCACAATTAAAGTTGTCAGATTGGAATCAATAATGGTTGAAAATGCAAATTCATAACCGCGCTGAATACTGGCTTTAGGCGAAACCCCCAAGCGTATTTCTTCTCGGATCCGCTCAAAAATTAAGACATTGGCATCTACCGCCATACCCAAGGTTAATACCATCCCGGCAATGGCTGGTAAGGTCAACGTTGTGCCAATCAAAGACACTAATGCCACTAATAAGATTAAATTCGCAATTAATGCTAAATTCGCAATAATGCCAAATACACTGTAATAGAGCGCCATAAAAACTAAGACTAAACCAAGACCCACCGCAATGGATATCATCCCCATGCGAATATTTTCTTGTCCCATGCTTGGACCCACAATGCTTTCTTCTACGATAGACGTCGGCGCGGGAAGCGCACCCGCTCTTAATAGCAACGCTAAATCTCGAGCTTCTGCTAAAGAAAATCCTGTGATTTGAAACTGATTGCCCAAAGCGCTCTTAATCTGTGCAATACTGATGAGAGACTCTGTGGTTTTGTTGTCTTTCACCTCTACATAGACAACGCCCATTCTCTTGCCAACATTTTCTCGAGTGGTTTTAGAAAAAAGTGAAATATCTCCGCTTAAACGAACACTGACCGCAGGAGTACCGTCTCTGTCTTGCCCGGTGCTCGCACCGGTTATTGCTTCCCCTGTTAATATCGGCTGCGTTTTTAAAAGCGAGGGTCTTTGGTAACGATCGTAATACACTTTAGATCCTATCACCGGATGACCGCTCATAACCTCTTGAACGGAATGTTTGTCATCTTCTATTAAAAATTTAAGGGTGGCTGTTTTGCCTAAAATATCCCTTGCGTAGGCGGTATCTTGGATCCCGGGTAATTCTACAACCACGCGATTCATCCCTTGACGTTGAACTATTGCTTCTACCACCCCCAACTCATTGACACGATTTCGCAAAGTGGTCAGGGTCTGCTCTAACGTTTCTTGTCGAATCGTCTGCAGTGCCAGAGGCAACAATTTGGCTTGTACAGAAAAAGACTGTTCAGACTCTGTCGATTCAAAAGACAAGTCGCGCTCTTCCTTTTGTAGTAAAAGAGTTGCTGCTTTTTTATCTTCTAAATTATTAAAGGTAACCACCAAGGTTTCTGAATCTTCTCGATCAATTTTCACATAGCGGATCTTAGCCTGACGAAGTATTTTAGGAATTTCAACATAGTAGCCTTCCATGCGTCGTGTCACCACGGAGTCTACATCAACTTCCATTAAAAAATGTATGCCTCCCATTAAGTCCAACCCCAGCTTCATCGGTTTTGCACCAATCGCTTGTAGCCAACGTGGCGTCACAGAAGCTAAGTTTAAGGCAACACTATAATTTTCATCTAGGCCTTTGCGAATAGCCTCTTTGGCTTTTAATTGAGTTTCAGCATTCGAAAAACGCGCCAACAAAGTATCCTGTTCAAACAAAATCGATTTTGCTTTTAGCCCCGCAGTCTCCAGTAAAGTATCAACCGCCTCCAGAGTATTTTGGTTAACCACTTGCCCTTTTATTCCCGAGATTTGGACGGCGGGATCTTCTCCAAAAAGATTGGGAATGGCGTATATAAATCCCAATACCAAGGTCACCCCTAATAAGTAATACTTCCATTTGGGAAAATGATACGACACAGCAGTTCTCTCTTCTTAAGTTAAACGCTTAAATGGATTTCAAGGTTCCTTTGGGAACGGATCCCACAATCGCTTGTTTTTGAATGGTCACTTCAACATTATCTGCTATCATGATCACAAAAAAATTGTCCGCGATACGATTAATTTTTCCAAGTAATCCACCGGTGGTAATCACTTCGTCCCCCTTTTGGAGTCCGGTAACCAAATTTTTATGTTCTTTCGCCCGTTTACTTTGGGGACGTAAAATGACAAAGTAAAAAATGACTGCAAAAGCTGCCAGCATCAAGCCTTGTGCCAATGCACCCGATCCGCCCGCTTCAGCAGCTCCACCCGAAACGGGGGCTGCCACTGCAAATGCCTCTGGAATACTCAAAATGCCTAAACAAAAGGCAATCCATTGTTTTATCTTCATACTTTTCATCTGATAACTCCCCTTAAAATCCCCTGAATGCGTCGCGACCCCGAGTCACAAACATTGCATCCCCATAACTAAAAAAACGATATCGATTATTAATGGCTGCCTCATAAGCAGCCAATACATTTTCCCGTCCCGCAAACGCACAGACTAACATCAAAAGCGTAGAGGCGGGAAGATGAAAGTTAGTTAACATCGCATCAACTACCCGAAAATTGAACCCCGGGTAGATAAAAAGATCGGTGTCGCCTTCATAAGGCTTTAGTGTACCACTAATTGCTGCCGATTCTAAACAACGAACACTGGTCGTGCCAACTGCAATTACACGC
>Ga0207074_1019_pt1 | contig 28897 bp, 25 predicted proteins | sample Alteio_BWMinHeat_66_FD_153567 | JGI IMG/M metagenome (GOLD analysis project Ga0207074, IMG submission 153567) | Enriched cells from forest soil in Barre Woods Harvard Forest LTER site, Petersham, Massachusetts, United States -... | ecosystem: Environmental > Terrestrial > Soil > Temperate forest >...
AGGTTTCTGTGTACAATTCATTCAATTTTTTTAACTGGGTAAGAACTTCTTTTTTGTGGTGAATTGTTCGCAGTGGTGACGCTGGGTCTGATGAAAAACTAAGCATCGTTCTCACACCCTTTTCTGCGTTAAAAATAGGCCAACGCATAAAAAAGCGTTCCAAACTTTCAAGTTTTGCTTGTTTATCCTGCAGCGCATTTACCTGTTGAAAAAAAGTACTAATATGCATCATTTTAATGTAAGGTTGATAATTAAAGTCTATGGGGTTTTCCAGCGCTGGTATCACGACATCTTGTGCTGCTAGGTTATCGGGTGTGACAACCGGAAACACTTTAAAAATGGCCGCTGAGGCGTCCAAAACCGCTGCTGCACCCTTTTCTGGGATACCACCGGATGCTACTGCTACAGGAAGCACCGGTCCGATTTCAGCCTCAAATTTAGCTTTTAAGTGTTTTAATTCCTCTTGACCCAATTGCCGTTCTTGCTCGCTAAAATAATCCTTCTTAAACAATGAACGCGCCATGTTTGGAAATGCGAGAGAAATTTGGTTCTTGACACCTGTGTGGTGTATACTTTTATTTTCTATGGCTTGATCTATAAATTTTTCCAAAGTGTATTTTTTGAAGTGATACATAAATTTTTTATAAGCTTTTTTACTAGAAAGCTTTGATTGAACCAGTTGATGCAACACTTTTTCCGTACAAGTACCCGAACGTTGACCACCCGTTTCATGTTCTTGTTTCGTATATTGAGCCGTTTCATCTGTATCTAGCAACGCACCGCCTAAATAGGCTATTTTAGGTAAAATTTCAGTATAAATATCTTTGGCTTGGTATGATCGCTCTTTGGAAACCAGTTGTGGTTTTTCTAACTCCCCAATAAACCATTTCATTTTTTCAGAAAAGGGTTGAGCCCCTAGAGGCTGATCATCTCCCTGTATAGCAGCTTTTGGAATTTTAAATGCTTTAATGGGACAATACCGATCTTTATCAAGCGCTTGACTTTTTGCATGATAATTTAGCCCAGCACCTGTGTTATGGACAATAAAAATGAGTGATCCATCTTCTGCTTTCCTAAATTCATAGAGCATGGCATGACCACCACCCCCTAATTCTTTGTGCGTCGTCCATCCTCCTGGAATAAAAAAACCTGTTTCTGTTGGAGATTGCATCAAGGCTTCAATTTTCAAAAACACATTCTGAGAATAGAGATCAATCCCCTCTTTAGTAGCCTGTTTACCGCTTTTTTTATATACCTCTATCCCCTCTTTTAAGGCCTCTATCTCTCCGGTTGACTTCTGTATTGTTTCTTCAATATTGAGTATTTCAGGATTATCTCCTGCAGGATTCTGCGATTTTAATTCTGTTAGTTGTATTATTTTTTTTTCTAATGCTTCCGTTAATCTTTTCAGATTCTCTTTATCTTGTCTTTCTCTAAATTCTAGGGTTTCAATTGTAACATTAATTGCTTTAGTCTGTTCAGATATGTCTTTTAAATACGTCAACGTCTCTGCTAATTCTTTTAATTCTTGGGGTGTTGCAAACACATCATCGACTATCGGTATGTCTCTATTTAAAGCGTGAACATACTCCTCCAAAAAACTAATGGTCTTAAAGAATTCACTGCCCTCTAATGTACGAGTGCCTACTAAACTTGTATCATTGTGTATATGCGCGAATAATGTTAAATCTAGTATTGCCATTATTCTCCCCCAATCTTATTTTCTCTCTATCTTTATATGTCGACATATTAATATATGCTCTTTAATGTAATTATAAAACCTCTTTAAATCCTCCCGAAAGAATTGGGAAGCGGCACCAGGTCTTCGGGTCAACACTGTGATCATCGAGATGAAATGCGGGGGCGATCCGTTCTCTTTTCCACTGATTTTTGGCCCATAGCTCCAAAAAAACGTTCAAGAGCGCTTGCTAATTTTTTTAAAGGTTCATCTGGGAATTCTCGCTGGAGATAGAATAAAATTTCTTTAGGAGAACATTTATCTCGCACAAATAAACGCTCAATGCTGTCTAGCCAGGCAAAAGGCATAAGATCAGCTTCATCGCTTTGTGATAATGTGGGAGGACGTAATTCTGCAGAAGGAATGAGTGCATTTACGCTCTTCAAAGCTGGAATAGGTCCAATCAGTACTGGTCCTTCTTTCTCTAACCAGCGCAGCCACTGCAAAATAAAACTTTTATCAACCCCCGCAATCGGACTAATACTCCCACAACTATCTCCATCCATCGTAAAATACCCAAGAGCAGCTTCAGAACGATTGGTGGTTGAAAGAATGAGAGATCCTCGAAGATTTGCCAATAACCAAATACTCGGACCCCGAACTCTGGCTTGAATATTTTGTAAAGCAATATCATCTTGTTGCCAATTCAAATCCCGTTGAATAATGGGCCGGATTAACTCACAATAGCCCGAAATAATTCCATCGATAGAAATTTTGGTTAGAGAAATGCCCAATGCCTCTGACAAATCTTTAGCAGATTGCCAGGTGCTTTCTTGATTATTCTGAGTGGTTTGATACAGACAAATGAGTAATTTAGAAATTAAATAACTTTTGTGAATTTTTTCTTTTTCTGAAAAAAAATAAGCCATTTTTTTTTGAAAAGCTTCCTCGCCAAGCTCTTGAATGGCTAATTCTACCATCAAAAACACAAGGCAAGCACAAGCAGAGGAATCCGCACCTCCACTTAAATTTAAAGCAAAGCCGTTTGAACGACTTTTACGACAATAATCGAAAAGGCCTAGCGCAACGGCTCTGGTAAATTCTTCTTCTTTTAGGGTTGTGCTTTCTTCCCAAGTGGATCCCCTGTGAGGAACATTTATGCCTTGAGCATTACGAATGCTCGAGCGTTGTAAACGTAAATTCTGAACGTCTAATATCGCACTCGTGACAACAAAGTCCCGAAATGAAAATCTTGGACCTTCTGCAAGCCATTTATCTGCCGCCAGAATAAAAGTATCGCCATCATAAATGAGTCTACCGGCTTCATTACCCAATAAATTTGCATAAAGATATCCCACCCCAAAGGTGCGAGCACCTTCTTCAATAAAGCGTTTACGGATTTTTAATTTTTCAAAAGCAAAATGACTGGCACTTGGATTTAAAATAAGATCAACATCTCTTTTTGCAAGACTAATGCCCGTACGAACCGCTACCCAAGCATCTTCGCAAATCTCAAACCCTACTTTAAGGCCATTTAAATTAAATACGATGTCCCCAATGGGGTAAGTGTCTAGCAAATTGTCGGGATTCTCTTTTCCAGAATCCAGCGATACCGTTTCTATGATTCCCGCTGGCCAAGGTTTAAACCACCGCGCTTCATAGTAAACGCCATTATTGGCTAAATGTTGTTTGGCAACAAACCCTGCAATTTTACCATCCACCAATAAGCAAGCGGTATTATAGATAGCATCCTGATGTAATAAGGGTAAACCAACCGCTACAATCATATTTTTTGTTTTTGGAACTAATTCCTGTAAACCTTTTATGGCATTTTTACAAACATTCGGAGAAAGAAAACCGTCTTCACACCCATAACCAGTAATGCAAAGTTCTGGAAAACATACAACCGTTACGCCATCACTTTTTGCTTGCTCTAATGCTGCTAAAATATTTTCTTTATTATGCGTGAAAGCCAAGGGTATTTGATTGAGTGCGACTGAAGCCACTTTAAGATAGCGCATCAGCCCAATTCCTTTTGCAGGACAGAATATTGCATCGTTGGTTTTAATTGTTTAAATTCATCTGGGAATTTTTCTAATTGACTCAAAGCAAATTTTCGGATATCTACGAGACTGGGTGTTTCATAAATAAGTTTCCCTTCTCGAATAATTGGCCGTAGAAGATCTTCTGAAGTCTCATCATTTTCTATCAAGGGCACAGGTCCATAAACATTATAAATCACATCTCGAACAAAAAAATCATTTCTTTTAAACCGCCTAACATTATGGATCCCTCCCCAAGATTTTTTGTAACTGTCATCCGTGTGCTTTGCTTTATATTGCCATTCTCCATTTTTGTCTTCTATTGCCACTAATTTATACACGCCCCCCAAAGAGGGTTGATCGTAAGCCGTCACCAAGCGGGTTCCAACACCCCAAATAGAGATTTTAGCCCCTTTAGCTTTTAATCTTAAAATCGCATATTCATCCAAATCATTGCTGCCGACAATTTGCGTTTCTTTCAGGCCAGCAGCATCCAATTGTTCTCGTGCTTGAATACTTAAGGTCGCTAAATCTCCTGAATCTAAGCGAATGCCCTGCAAGCGATAACCCCGATTTTTCAATTCTAATCCAATCTCTATTGCGTTTTGTATGCCTTGTTGGGTGTTGTAGGTATCCACCAATAACATACAGTTATTGGGCATTACTTTAGCATAGGCATGAAAAGCCTCGAATTCTGTATCAAAAGACATAACCCAACTATGAGCATGTGTCCCAGAAACCGGAATGCCATAGAGTTGTCCGGCTAAAACGTTAGAAGTGGCTACAGTTCCCCCAATATACGCGGCCCTTGAGGCGCTTAATCCCCCATCTGGACCTTGAGCACGACGTAACCCAAACTCTATGACCGGGTCCCCGGCGGCTGCCAAACACACACGCGAAGATTTTGTCGCAATTAAGGTCGAAAAATTCACACAATTTAAGAGATAGGTTTCTAATAATTGGCACTCCCAAAGCGGACCTTCTACTCGAAGTAATGGCTCTTTCGGAAAAACAAGGGACCCTTCGGGCATGGCATCTATGTTGACCGATAATCTTAATTCCTTTAATGCTTCTAGGAAGCTGGGATCAAAGAGTGGCTTTTCATGGATAGTCTTCAGCGTTTCTAAATAGCGTATATCTTCTCCTGTAAAATAAAAGTTAGAAAGACCACTTATAATATTTGCTAAACCACAAAATATGGCATATCCCCCTTGAAAAGGGTTTTCCCGAAAAAATAGGTCAAAAACCGCGCGTTGACGATGTTTTCCCAACTTCCAATAGCCTTCTGCCATTGTAATTTGGTAAAGATCTGCCAGCATAGAAAAGGAATAGTTCATCATTTAACTTTAACGCTTTTTTAAGAGAATCTTTAAGGCAATGCTATACTAAGTTTGGCAAACGTCAAGACCCGATGTTTGGTCTTAGGGAATTTAACTTAAGCTAGGAATTTAACATGAAAATAAGGAATACCTCAACCCAATATGGCGCTTTTAGCAAATTTTTACACTGGGCCATTGCACTTTTGGTTCTTTTCCAAGTTTATCTGGTTTATTGGAAACAATGGATGCTACCTGAAAAGTCTGAAATCGCAAAATTTTATATTAATGGACTACATAAGCCTACTGGCATCGTGATCTTAGTGCTGGCTATCATTGCGCTTTTCTGGAGATGGGTAAATGCAAAACCCGGCTTTCCGAGCTCTATGCCAAATTGGGAGAAAAAAAGCGCAGTCTTGGTGCATCGGCTTTTGTATCTCGGTTTATTGGTGATGCCCATCAGTGGGTTTGTTATGTCCGTGGCTGCGGGTTATCCACCCAATTTTTTTGGTTTATACCAATTTCCCCAGTGGATTGAAAAAAATAAAGAAATAGCAGGATTATTTTTTGAAATTCATCAATTTGCTGGATTTTTAATGATAGCCCTGGTGTTTATTCATATTTTAGCTGCCTTAAAACATCATTTTATTGATAAGGATGGAATTTTAAAAAGGATGTTGCCTTTTAATTCTTAGTTCTTATCTCTTCTTCTTTCTCCCTTGCTTATTCGGTTGAGCTGTTGCTTTTGCTGTTGTTGTTGGAATCTCACGCGCACGCTGGTAAGCCGGTAACCTTAGAGGGCCTCTAGAGTTAACCTTTCGCAAGAACATATTGCCTAAGTACGAATCTATTGACTTAATTGAATCGCCATCTCTTAAGGAGAGTCCCTGATCCAATTTATTTCCAGATTTACTGATATTTCTTAAACGGTTTTCTGCTTTTTTTCTAAGTTCGCTTTCTGTTACGCCTGTCTCTGTAGATTTACTCTCGTTAATTAATGCTTCATATAAGTTACGAGCTTTATCAAGATCTTGTTTGACAATACACTGTTCTTCTTGAAAACAACCATACTCATAAAATATTGCGCACACGAGTAAGGCATTAAGCTGTTTTTGTGCGGCAGAACGTTCAAAAAAACAAAAAGCCTCTCTGAAGTTAACTTCCACCCCTTTGCCATAAATATAACATGCACCCAACATGTATTGAGCGTTATTATAATTTTGACTTGCTGATTGTCTAAAAAGGCGGGTGGCTTTGCTCAGGTTTTTAGAAACAAATGGATCTCTATCCTCAAAATACGAGCCAAGTTCACATTGAGCGGGAGGATCTCCTTTTTCAGCCGCAAGCGTCATAAAATGCACTCCTTTTGCAGTATAGTCCAGTATTTCTCTGGGATTCTTTATCTTCGCATTCATCAAATACAGTGCTAAATCACGTTCAGCGATACCATCCCCTCCTCCTTCGTCAAGACGGGTAGCACGCTCAAAGAAATCAAGCGCTGTGCCCATATTTACTGCTATTCCCATCCTTTGATCACCCTCCGCATAACAGATGCCCAAACGACGTAAAGCCATAGGGTCTTCGCCGTCTGCGGCACGATTAAAATACTCAAGCGCAACTACAGGGTCACTAACCACTCCAGCGCCATTTAAATAGCAGACTCCTAAGTTATAGAGCACTTTTGGATTAGGGTTTTGTCCGCTAGCCGCATTAAACGCGTCAAAAGCCCTTTTGTACAGCATTGCTGCGTCTTTTGCATGGAATATTGCGTTTTGATAATAGATTTCTCCAATGGTGTTTAATGCTTCTGGATCTTTATAGTGGTTCGCAGCAAAAAAACCGATTATTTTGTCCAAAATCATATAAGCAGGATCTTCTGTTTTCCCTGATTTTTTTTTGAACAGTAAGCTCAAAAGCGCTTTACCCCTTGGGCAACTTTGTAGCCCTTTCAATACTGTATTATTTTTTCCTGGAATGGATCCATCCGATCTCCCAGAGTATAGCCCCTCAACCGTGATCTCAGATAATAAACTTGGATTTAGATTAGAAAGCTTGAATAGAATTTTATAATTGGGAAGCCCTGTGGCCAACCAATACAACGGCGAACAATCTTGGAGTGGACCTGCAGCGGGTGTTAACCGTTGCATCAATCCAACAGCCGTCACTTCAGTAGCCATACTGGGCCGACGCTTTAAAAGGAGAAATAATAGCTCCTGACCTTTCTGAGTAGTCACTAGCCAATACAAAGCACTGGTATTTTCATTTGGCCCTTGTGTGCGACTAGGCGCGCACAATAGAACACCGGTTAGGCTATCCGACAATAACTCTGCATAGGATATTCTTCCTTGAGGATCTTTATCTTGATCCAAGAATGTACGAAGAATGTCCAACCTACCCTCATCTTTGGCAATATGAGAGAAAAAATTCAGACCTGCTATTTCGAAACCAAAAACTGAGCGGATGAACTCAGCATCTCTTTGAAATAAACTCTTTAAACTAAGTGGAGTAAATTTTTCCGACAATCCGTTGACATAACCATAAAATCTCTCTGCTTTCGATAGATTCTGTTTCTGATCCTGCTGTTCCTTAACCTCTTCGCTCTGTTTTTGATCCTGCTCTTCTTTAACCTCTTCGGCCGGCAAATTGCGTGCCCGATATGCTTTCAACATATTTCGGGTGCTTGCAGCTTGTTTCCCATAACCACGCTTTTCAAGTTCTCCTGCTTTTTTTTCGAATTCAGCAACCTCTGCTTCCGGATCTGGCTTTTTCGGATTATCGACAGGTTTTGCAGCAGCGCCCGCTTTAACAACATCCGCTTCATCCGCTTCTTTGTCAACCTTGCTCTCTGCTTCATCAGCCATCTCTGCAGACCCACACTTTAAAAATTCCTGCTTTAAATGGCCACAGAAGGCCTCGGGAGCATCCGTTACGACAAAAAGCTCTTCTTGTGCGCGAGTTATCGTTACCAGACCCTTACTAAGCGCGTTTCCATGAGTATAAGTGCTTTTATCGTGTTTGTTTGCAACTTGATTCTGTTTATCTTCTATCCGTCCATTTTTGATCTCATTATTCAGATGCCTAAAAGTCGGATGATACTCACCTTTAGATTTACAAAAAGGTTCATACGCAATAATATATTTATATTCTAATCCCCCAACCTTTATAAAAATATTCGGACAAGGACCATAAGTCGTCTTAAAAAGTTCTTCTGCATCTTCTCTAAACGATTCATCGGGAATAACAATGGCAACCTCTGGGGAAGGAAGACCACTCTCCAGAATAAAACGTTCTTTCCACACCTTCTCCGCGTTTTCCGCATCAGGCTTGCCTTTTTGCGGTTTTGACGGCATCCAATGGATTTTACCCGGATGTTTATGTTCAGCCTCGGGAGAAGGAAGGTAATAACGACACTCTCCGGGATCAACAACCCCTCCTATAAGTACTCTTCTGAACTTCAACCATTGACTCGCTAACGCCGCAATGTTCTTCGGATTCCGGTGAACCTCATCCAAGTTATACAACTGGTAATCCCCTAAAACCGCTTTTTGACGCCGAAGAACCCCCTCTAATTGATTTAAAGGAGAAAGACGAAAGTCTGAACATTGTGAACCGTCGGTACAGAATATTATTTTTCCATCATCTTCTAAGCAGGAAAGCAAGTATTTGACTTGTGGTGGAGACAACTGTTGAGACTCATCTACCACAATCAAATCATACTTCTTTTCATCCGATGGACACGCTACCTCACAAAAGGTCGCACTAGACCTGCGCCGGCCAGATTTTTTGCTCTTGGTTTCAGCTTCATCCGGTATAACTGATGTTGCAGCCGCTAAAGCAAATTCTTGCTTAAAGGCTAAAAATATCTCCCAAATAGCTTCTGACAATGCGACTTCTTTCCTAAAAAGTGTGTGCCTGACCTCCGTTTCTTGATACTCTTCGACCTTTTCGCAGCTAGAACATACTCTAAATTCTTCATACAAGCAGTCTAAAAATTCCTCTTCTGTTGGATCCCGAGTATCTTTTTTAAACGCATTGAATACTTGTATATAGTCTGTCTTAAACTTCCGCTCTTCCTTTGTGCCTTTTTTGCCTTTTTTCTCTTTAATCCACTCCTTAAAAACAGACCGAGAATCAGAATCAGCATCAGAATTTTGTGCAGCAAGGTCCGCTTGATCTGCTGGTTGGCATAAGGCTTGATAAGTAAGGCAAGATACGGTATGCAAAGGCAATGTTTCCGAAAGTGCTTCTTCAGTACGCTCCACCAAATGAGCAAATTTTGTTACATATAACCGCTTTCTTACCGAATCAACGCCTTCAGGAAGATCAGCATCGTCACTTTCTTTCAGAATATCCGCTTTTAATATAAAACCCAGAAGAAGCGTTTTTCCAGAACCCCCAGGTCCATTGATAATGCTTACACCGCACTTCTTATCATCCCTGATCAATCTAAAAACCTGTTTCTGCGTAACGCTTAATCGAGTGAGCGGCTTTGAAGCGTCAAGGGATCGATATTGACTTCTCTTTGTTGTTAGCGCCGCTTTCTGCACAAAGGATATGGAACTTTTAATTTCTTTAAAAGGAGGTGTAACCGTTTGTAAAGCCGCTTTTAGAGCCGGTTCATTCTTTTCAAGATAAGCTTTTAGAACGCCCGGCTTAAAAAATGGACAAGTCTTATACTTATGGTTCGTCAAGTGCTGAAGTAATAGCCAGATGTTTTTTTTGACGCCTCCCGCTTCCTCTTTAGAAACGATTGTAAATATAAGACGATGTTTCTCACCCAGTCCTTGTGTATAAATTTTGCCATCATTGGAGAGGCCATTTGACTCAAAAGGTGATAATTGTGTGTGTTTTAAATCTAATTCAGCATTGCCCCCCAAAAGATCATCAAGGGCTGTCTCATAATGGTCGAGAACCGCATGGGTTGCAGCACTCTGACGGGGATCCACCTTGGCATCTCGAAATACCCCACTAAATCCATCGAAACACCATACCTCATCGCGATCAATCAGCAATTTTTCTTCTTCAAGCAATGGGGACATAATCGATGCCATAGACATACCTCCATTTTTGATATTTTGAAAGGGAATTGTATTATTTTAATAATAAGTAATGCAACCCACCTTTCTGAAAGTATATATAACTGCCTTATTTAAAACTAAAAGTATGAATTTCTGAAAATTCCAGTTTTTTTGGAATCGTTAATCCAAGTTTTTCAGCAAAATCCGCGTTGACCACAGCCTTTAATTTTTTAGGCGAATGAACCAAAAGAGTCTTCGGATCTTTGCCCTTTAATATTTCAGAAACCATCATCCCGGTTTCACTGCCCACATCTTCATAATCATATCCCACTGCGGCTAAAACACCACTCTTTAACAAAATGGGATCACTGGTGAAAATGGGTAAGATAATGGGCAATTTAGGTGAAGACTGCGAGGCAATATTTACCACCGTTTGAATAGCCGACACAATAGTATTATCTTGTGGAAAATAAAGCGCGTCTACTTTTCCGATAAAACTTTTAGTGGCTTGTGCAACTTCTTGAGTTTTCGTCACGGTGACTTCGACATATTCTATTCCTTGTTTATCCAACAGTTTTTTCAAACGATTAATTGTTGAAGCCGAATTGGACTCTGAAGGATTATACATAAGCCCAAGTTTTTTTAGATTTGGCATCAAAGAATGCATCAGCTCCAAAAGCCCCTCTAAATTGGCGGTATCTGTTATGCCCGTAATGGGATATCCGGTGTTGGATTCTAATTGTGCCGCATTGGGATCGCTAACGGCACTAAAAACAATCGGAATTTTCTTTTTATGTTTTTGTGCTTCAAAATACAAAGTTTGTGCTGAAGGTGTTGAAATACCTACTGCCACGTCTAAATTTCTGCTCATGAGTTTATTGGCAATCTGGACAGACGTTACCATATTGCCTTGGGCATTTTCATAGATAACGTTTAAATTTTTCCCCTCCTCAAATCCTTGCGTTTTTAGGGTCTCAATCAAACTTTGACGGACCGCATCTAACGCAGGATGTTCCACAATTTGGCTAATACCAATCGTTTTGGTGGATGGTTCGGCAAAAGCAGGAATAGAGAAGGTGAAAAAAAAGAGGAAGCTCAAAACAAAAGAAATGCGGCAAGAAAGAATTTTAGAATGATGCACGATGATGCCTCCAATCGTTTAAGTTTCCGAATTTGTGTTATTGTACTCGATCTATAGGGAATAAATCGACAGTTATTGTAAGTCTGATCTTTTAGACAGTCACCTTAACTTCCCTGACAGGGCTATCGAGCTAGCCTACAATTGAAGTATTCGTGAACGATAGGCAAGGAGTTAAGGATATGGAAGCCCTTTATACCGCAATTGCTAAGGCTGAGGCGGGAGGTCGAAATGGCCATGTAGAAACCACCGATGGCCTTTTAAAATTCGATTTGTCTGTACCCAAAGGCTTACAGGGACCTGGGCTCCCTGGAAAAACCAACCCAGAACAGCTTTTTGCCTGTGGTTATTCAGCGTGTTTTGCAGGTGCCATTGATGCTGCTGCAAGACAAAAAAAGCATATTTTGAAAACCATTACTGTCATTGCTGAGGTTTCTATTGGAAAGAATACCGAGAGTAAATTTCAATTGGCCGTTGAATTAAAAATTTACTTACCCGACTTAAAGCAGGCGGAAGCCGAAGCGCTTGCAAGGGATGCCCATCAGATTTGCCCTTATTCTCGGGCAACCCGTGGCAATGTCGAGGTTAAATTGACCATTATCGATAAAGCCTAAAACCCTCGTCTTATGAAGGAAACCCAAAAAAGCTTGCCTTTTATATTCTATATCCTTTAAACTATTTATCCTTCCCAAAACTCAGGCTAAGGAGATCTCTCTTGCAATCTCTTCCTAAGACGCTAGCAGCCTTTTTTTGGCACTTTATTAAAATGCAACGGGGTCGATTCTTCTTATTGTTCCCTTCCATGCTCGGATGGTCGATTCAAGAATCCGCTTGGCCCTACTTCATTAAAACGGTTATTGATAACATCAATATGCATACCGATAACAAGGCCAGTATTTTTTCAGACATGGCTTGGATCCTCTTCGGGTGGGGGCTGCTTTGGGGGTTTATAGAACTGGGTTTTCGAATCTATGATTTTGTTTCCGCTAAGTTTTACCCGCGTTTTCAAGCATCGATTCGTTCTGCCCTGTTTGAGTACACCCTACAACACTCGCATCAATACTTTTCTGACCACCTGGCGGGCAGCCTTTCGAGCAGAATTTCTCGTATGAGCGACGCCATGTCCAGCATTGTAACGATTTTTCTAACGATTTTTCTGCCAGTTGTCATCGCTTTCTTAATCAGTATCACGCTTTTATATCAGGCAAAACCGTTATTTGCCTATTGCATGATGATCTGGGTGTCTTTGCATTTTGGGATAACACTCTATTTTACGCAAAATTGTAGCAAGCTTTCTTCCAAGCATTCAAAAAGTTTGAATGCTTTAAATGGTAAAATTGTCGACGCCCTGGCCAACATTGCAACAGTACGTTTATTTGCCCGCTCGCCTTTTGAGAAAACGTATTATTCACGCTTTCAAAAAGAAGAAGTGTCTAAGAGTTATGACTTGTTTTATTATAACGCCCTCATGAAACTTTGTTTGGGGCTTGCTTCACTACTCTTTGTTTTTACCATGGTGGGATTCGGGATTTACGCCTGGCGGGAAAATTGGATCACCATGGGCGATCTGGCACTGATCTTATCTTCTTTAGGTTTAATTGGTTTAGGGTGGTATCTTGGTATGCATCTGATTAAAATCTATGAGGATCTGGGTACTTGTCAAGAATCGCTTTCTCTCGTTAAAACGCCCCATGATATTCAAGACATCAAAGACGCACGCCCTTTAAAAGTAACAAAAGGTGAAATTGCTTTTGAAAAGGTTTCTTTTCATTATTCGCCAAACCACAAAATTTTCAAGGAAAAGAGTGTTGTTCTTAAAGCAGGCGAAAAAATTGGCTTAGTTGGGTTTTCCGGTTCGGGCAAAACAACTTTTGTAAATTTGATATTGCGAAATTATGAGGTTGAATCTGGTCAGATCCTAATCGATGGACAGGATATCAAAACCGTCACCCAAGATTCCTTACGAGATCAAATTGCCCTTATTCCTCAGGATGCCTCGCTTTTTCACAGAACTCTGATGGAAAATATTCGTTATGGTAGAGTAGAGGCCACAGAGGAAGAAGTTATTATTGCCTCTAAACAGGCGCATTGTCACGAATTTATTAAAAATTTAGAACTGGGGTACGACACTTTAGTTGGTGAGCGCGGTATCAAACTATCCGGTGGTCAAAGGCAAAGAATTTCTATTGCACGCGCCATCTTAAAAAATGCGCCCATTCTGATTTTGGATGAAGCCACCAGTGCATTGGATTCGGTTACAGAAAAATACATACAAACCAGTTTACAGATGCTCATGAAACAGCGAACCACCCTCGTCGTTGCTCATCGCCTCTCAACCCTGGTTGGGATGGATCGCATATTGGTTTTTAAAAATGGTCATATTGTCGAAGACGGTACTCATATTGGCTTAATTAAGCAGAATGGGCAATATGCAATGCTTTGGAATATGCAAGCCCATGGATTTTTGCCTGAGGCAGCATCCGAAGAAATACTGGGAGGCTAAAGAAATAAAGTTTATCAGATAACTATCTTCAATTTATCTTAACATCCATTATACTTACTTTGAGCAGGCGGACATTATGCGAAAGGGAATCCGAGATGGGAGAGTCGTTCGAACCATTTAAAATTTTAATCGTGGATGATAACACCGCTATTCATGAAGATTTTCGCAAGGTATTAATCCCAAAAAATCATCCCCAAGCCATAGAAGAACTCGGTAACCTTTTATTCGAAAAAAAAACACAATCACCGAAAAAACCTATCCAATTTAGCCTAGATTCCGCCCATCAAGGCCAAGAAGCCTTTTCTCTGTTTCAAAATGCGATAAAAAACCATACTCCGTATGCGCTGGCTTTTATAGACATTCGAATGCCTCCGGGTTGGGACGGCGTAAAAACCATTCAGCAGCTCTGGGAAGTTGATCCGGATCTACAAATTGTAATTTGCACCGCATCTTCGCAATACACTTGGGATGAAATCATTAGAAAACTCGGGCAAACCCATAATTTATTATTGCTTAAAAAACCCTTTGATGCCGCAGAAGCACGTCAATTAGCCTATGCCCTTGTTGAAAAATGGTCCTTAGCAAGACAAGTTAAAGAACTGAGAGAAAAGGAACAACCCAAACCAAAACAGAAAGGATAGAAACATGAAAGGAATGGTTTTTACAGAATTTCTTACAATGGTCGAAAATAAATTTTCCCTGGAAATGGTGGATAAAATCATTAAGGCCTCGGATTTGCCCAATCAAGGCGCTTATACCGTGGTCGGTACTTATGACCACCATGAATTATTACGTCTGGTAACAAACCTCAGCAAATTTACCAATATTCCCGTTAAAGATTTGGAGACGGTTTACGGAAAACATCTTTTTCAATGCTTAGTTTCACGATATGGATCCCTTATTTCATTGAAACAGTCTTTCTTTGAATTTCTAAATAGTGTCGATAATCATATCCATGTAGAAGTTCGTAAATTATACCCTGAAGCAGAATTACCACGATTTAAATGCACATTAGTAGATGAAAACACCCTGAACATGGAGTATCGCTCAAGTCGTCCTTTTGCGGATCTGGCGGAAGGACTTATTTTAGGCTGTGCTGATCACTTTGGCGAAAAAATCCACCTTTCTAAAAAATCCAGCAAAGAAAATGAAGAGAATGTTGTTCAATTTTGTATTCAAAAAGAAGCCCCGTAATGGAAAAATCAGCGCTTATCAATAAGTTAGAACGTGAACAACGTGCTCGCGATGAAGCCGAACAATTATTAGAAAAGAAAAGTTTAGAACTTTATAAAACCAATGAAGCACTCAAAAAACTGGCCACAGATTTAACCGAGCGTGAGGCTAAAATTCGCGCCATTCTAGAAGCAACTGCAGACAGCATTATCGTTTTTGACGATACTGGCGTCATAGAAATTAGCAATCCATCTTCCAAGAAAGTATTTGGGTTTGCACCAGAGGAATTGATTGGAAAAAATACGGGGATTTTAAATTTTTACCTAGAAAATGATAGAGATCGAAAGGGAATTGCTTTAAATCAAATCAACACTTCAAATAACTTGGACAATTCAAATTCATTACAAGAATTTTATATAAAAAGGAAAACCGATGGAAAACAAATTTACGTTGAATTATCAATATCAAAAACAAACGTCGTTAACAAAGTTTATACAATTTGTGTAATTCGGGACATTACCGATCGAAAATTTATTGAACGCCATATTGCCACTCAACATCGTATTTCTCGTACTTTAGTCGAAGCAGAAACCATGGAAGAAGCCAATCTAGATATTTTAAAAATAATTTGTTCCAATTTAAATCTAGAGTTAGGCAATATATGGATTATTGACCCGATTTCAGAAAGTTTGCGTTGCACGGCCTATTTTCATACGAGAGAAACAGAACCTCTTCAAGCTTTCGTAGAAGTCTGCAAAAAAATGACTTTTAAAAAAGGAATTGGGTTACCCGGACGTGCTTGGGAATCCAAAGAACCTTGCTGGATTTTAGATATTAATTTGGATAACAATTTTCCAAGAGCAGCATTTGCTTCAAAAGCGGGTATTCATACCGCTTTTGCTTTTCCAATTCTATATCATAATGAAGTCATTGGGGTCTTGGAATTTTTTACGCGCGAAACGCGACAAGAAGATAATCGACTATTGAACATGCTAAAAGATATAGGACAACATGTTGGTTTCTTTATTGAACGAAAGCAGAACCAACAAAAAATAATTTCTTTAAATGATCAGTTAGTTACCGCCGCAAGACAAGCGGGCATGGCCGAGGTGGCCACCAGTGTACTACATAATATTGGGAATGTACTGAATAGCGTGAATGTTTCAGCGTCCGTAATTTGTGAAAAAGTCTCTCATTCGGAAATGTCTACGCTTTCGGAGGTAACGAACCTTTTAAAGGCACATCAACCCGAATTAGGCAAATTTATAACCGAAGACTCTCAGGGAAAGCATTTGGTTCCTTATCTAAATTCATTATCCGATTACTGGAACAATGAACAAAAGAAAATTTTAGCAGAAACCGAATTACTCATTAATAATATCCAACATATTAAAAATATTGTCAAAATGCAACAATCCTTAAGTGGATCCCTCGGAATGATAGAATCCATAAAAGTTACCGAATTGATTGAAAATGCTATTACGATTAATGCCGATCTCATCGAGCACTCACATATTCTGATTCAACGCTATTATGAACCTGTCCCACCGATTATGACTGACAAAGTAAAAGTGTTACAAATTTTAGTCAATCTACTTCGAAATGCTTTAGATGCCTTAACACTGGGTAAATCTGAATCCAAATCATTGACTTTAAAAACTTTTTTAATGAATCCAAAAACAATTGCCATCCAAATTTCTGACAACGGCATAGGCATAGAGTCCCCAAATTTAATCAAAATTTTTTCTTATGGATTTACCACCAAAGAGGACGGTCATGGGTTTGGACTCCACATAAGCGCCCTTGCGGCTCAAGAAATGGGAGGCAAATTGAAAGCAGAAAGTGAAGGCCTTGGAAAAGGTGCTAGCTTCACTTTATATTTACCTTGTATATCGGTAGATAGACCAAAAAAGTAGTCCCCTTTTGAACTTCGGTTTCCACTTTGATTTCCCCCCCAAATTTTTGAATAATGTCGTGACAAATAAATAACCCAAACCCAGTGCCTTTTCCCACAGGCTTTGTCGTAAAAAATAAATCAAAAATATGCGGCAAAATATCGTTTGGGATCCCTTCCCCTGTGTCTTGGAAACTAATACAAACTCGACTTCCTTCTTGATACGTCTTAATGGTAATTTTACTACAATTAATATTTGGATTATGTATAGCCTGATAAGCATTGATGAGGAGATTTAAAAATACTTGGTGAAGATAGCCTCTATTAATTTCAACCAAGGGTAAATCTTCTGAAAACACTTTCTCAAGCTCGGCATTATTCTTAATTTCAGGTAATACCATATCAATCGCAGAGACTAGGACTTCATGAATATTTGTGGGGCTCACGGTTGTATCATCTACCCGCATAAAGCTTCCAAAATTATTAACAATATCCGCCACTCGATTTGAACCCTCAATCATAGTACTAACCGACTCTTCAAAACTTTCTAAGAGTTTTGGTTGATTTGGCTCATTTTTCAATTTTTTAAAACCCGACTCTAAAAGCTGCAGATTGCTTTTTATCCAGGCAATGGGATTATTCAGCTCATGTGCGATACCTGCCGCTAAAGTCCCAATGCTAGAGAGCCTATCATTTAAAATGGCTTGGACTCTTAATTTGTTTTTTTCAGTGATGTCCGTTGCGATGATCATCATTAATTTTTCTTCTCCCAGATTCACCATAACCATGGAAGCATCAACATCATGACGCCTATTATTAGCATCCACTATAGAAAACTCATCGAAAGTGACGCTGGCATTATCTTTGTTTTTTCTACATTCATTTTCGATATTGTCTTTGCTTTTTTCAGGAATGAAATGAATAATATTTTTTCCAATGATATTTTCTCTTGACATTCCAAGTAAAATTTCCCCCTCTTTATTAACATCCAAAATAAATCCTTTTCTGTCCGCTGTAAAAATACAACAACTGGCATTGTTCATTAAGATCCGATGTCGCGCTTCAGAAAAGGCAATTTCTTGAAAAGCATTCTGTAGGGTTTCACGCCAAATTGTAAATTTTTTATAGAAAACGTATAAAATGATAAGCCACAATAAAATAACGAAAAAAATCACATTCAAAGCGCGTAGATTATCTGAATTAATTGCCCATAGCACAAACAAAGAGGGAATGGTTAAAGCTATGACTAAAATAATGGGGTAAAAGGGAAATTTGGGCAGTTTTTTCTTGTTTTCTCGGGTTTCAATCATATACTAAAGCAATCTCATTTCCTGACTTTAGATCCCGGTATTTTATCTGGATACAACTCCGAAAGCGCAATGGTGATGCCCTTCTCTGTCATAATCCTAGCATGCTGTCGAGTGAGCTCTCTCGGTTCCTTAACGCCGCAAGAATGACTAATGACACCGACTTCATAAAGCATACTTCGCACATAATTAGATACTCGAACGGCTTTATCGCTTGGATCCAGGCCCCGCATTAAATAAGGTCTATGCGAAGTAACACCCGTTGGACAATTATTGGTGTGACATTTCAAAGCTTGAATACACCCTAATGCAAAGGCAAATCCACGCGCAGAATTGATAAAATCTGCGCCGACACACAAAGCCCAAGCAACATCTGCTGGCGTTACCAATTTTCCGGAAGCAATTACTTTAATTCGATCACGCAATCCATATTCTATCAAGGTATCTATCAACACAGGTAACCCTTCGCGAATGGGTAACCCCATATAATCTATCAAGCTTGCAGGCGCCGCTCCGGTCCCCCCTTCTGCTCCATCTAAGGTAATAAAATCAGGCGCTCTCTCTATCCCCCTCTCAAGGATTTCTTTGCAAAGATCCTCTAACCATTCATAGCTGCCTAAGACAATTTTAAAACCGGTGGGTTTTCCAGTCAGCTTGCGAATATGTTCTATGACATCCATTAATTGTGAAACATTCGCAATTTCGGGATGCCGATTAGGACTAATTGCATCTCGATGTGCTTGGACAAAGCGAATGGCGGCAATTTCTGGGGTAACTTTTGCTGCAGGTAGGATTCCCCCTTTCCCAGGTTTTGCACCTTGGCTTAATTTGAGTTCAAACATTTTAATTTGTGGGTAAAGTGCTACCCCTCTTAAAGCTTCATCACTTAATTTTCCAGTTACGTCACAAAAACCAAACTTTGCCGTGCCAATTTGTGCAATCAATTCACAATTACCTTCTAAATGATAAGGCGAAACCCCACCTTCTCCCGTGTTTAACCAACAATTTCCGAGTCTTGCACCATTGGATAACGCTAAAACGGCATTTTTTGAAATAGAACCATAGCTCATGGCAGAAATATTAAATAAAGATTTAGCCTCATAGGGATATTTGCAATTTGGTCCAATAGTCACTGTGCGTGTTGGCGCAGAATCCTCCCCTAAAACCGGGAAAGGCGCATCTACAAACATCACGGTTCCCACAGGTCGCAAATCCCGTGTAGACCCAAAACCAATCATGGTATCATCGCCCTTGGCAGCTCGATAGACCCAATTTCGCTCTGCTCGATTAAAGGGCATTTCTTCTCTATCCGCAGAAAACCAATATTGACGAAGATAAACTCCCATAGACTCTAAAAGGTAACGAAAGTGACCAATAACCGGAAAATTACGTAGAATGGAATGTTTTTTTTGTGTAAAATCGCGAATAAATACAAAGAATAGCGATGCTACAACCAAAAGGATAACTATAAGGTAAAGATTCAAAAGACGCTTCCCAATATTGTTGTCGACATACTTAAATGTTAGCAGAAAATCGGGAATATTCTATACTCAAATGATAGGTTGACTAACTTTACTTTGGGTTCGAGACTACTATAGCTTTTCAGATAATGATTTTGCGTGGGTACCGGAATTAAGATGAAAAATACACTTTTGCTCGTCGATGATGAACCCAACATTTTGAAATCCTTATCCCGGGTCTTTGATGAAGAAGGTTATGAAATTTTCACAGCAGGGAGTCCAGAGGAAGCTTTAGACTTATTAAAGAACCAGAATGTAGATGTCATTATTTCTGATCAACGAATGCCAACGATGACGGGATCAGAGTTTTTAAGTAGGGTCAAAAAACAATATCCAGATACGATACGAATGATCTTAAGTGGCTATGCGGATTTTAATGCAATACAATCTGCTATCAATGAAGGGAGTATCTATAAGTTCTTAAATAAACCCTGGGATAATGATGAATTAAAAAAAAATGTTTATGAGGCTTTCAAACAACACACCTTAAACATGAAACATAAAGAGCAAGAACAAGAACTAACAGTGCTCCTAAAATTTGATAAACTCACCGGACTTCTTAATCGGTTTTCTTTTATTCAGTCCCTAACAGATGCTATACAGCCAGAAGACAAAGAAACAACCTCATTCGCATTGATGCTTATAGATATTCAACATCTGAGTCAGATTAACAATGAATTTGGCCAAGAATTCGGCGATCAAATCATACTGGAAATTTCCAATCGTCTTAAAATTTGGGCAGATCCAAGCTACCTTATTTCACGATTAGGGGGAGACGAATTTGCCATTGTCATATTTACGGATATCAAAAATAAAAAATTTCTGGAAACGACAATAGTAGAGCTTTGCTCTTTTTTAAGACAGCCCTTTAACATTAACGATTCAAAAATAATTGTTGGATCAAATTTAGGAATATCCTTATATCCAACCGATGCAAACACATCCGACCCCTTAATAAAATGTGCAAAATTAGCGCTTTTAAAAAACCAAGCTGAAGCGGGAAAAGATTGTCAATTTTATGATGTCTCTTTAGAAAAAGGAATAACCACTTCAATTCAGTTAGAAACGGATTTACACCAGGCTTTGGAAAAAAATGAGTTTAGATTACTTTATCAACCCATGGTTAATCAAAGCGGATATATTATGGGTGTTGAAGCCTTATTGAGATGGAATCATTCCAAACATGGGATATTATCACCCGACAAATTCTTATCCATTGCTGAAACCACTGGATTAATACTACCCATTGGAAAATGGGTATTACAAACCGCCATAAAGCAACTTAAAATATGGCATGATATGGGATATTCTGAACTTCAAGTGGCAGTCAATATCTCTGCCAATCAATTTAGAGATCCAAATCTCTATCAATATGTTAGTGACGCTTTAAAAACCTTCAACATATCGCCAACCTGCTTGATTTTGGAGATTACCGAAACGCTCATCATGAACAATATTGAAATAAATACTACCTTATTAAAATCTTTAAGGGAAATTGGCGTTAAAATTGCAATGGATGATTTTGGCACCGGGTATTCTTCTCTAAAATACTTAAACACACTTCCAATTAATATCTTAAAAATTGATCAGTCTTTTGTCAGAGAAATGTTGCACTCAAAAAACACTGCGGATATTGTCATAACCATTATTGCACTTGGTAAAAACCTTAATCTCGCTGTTCTTGCAGAAGGCGTTGAAACAAAAGAACAACAAGATTTTTTGATTAATAATCATTGTGAACTCTTACAAGGATATTTATTTAGTTCACCTGACAAAGCTAGTGAGATCACCAAAAAGCTGTTGCAACAATTTCGCATCTAGTATTTAGTCAAATGGGGTTTTGGATCGGCACTAAAAGTGACGTACCACATTTTTTTGGATACTAACGGAATCGCTTATTAATCTTTAAATACATCAGGCAATGAAGGCGCACTTAAAGCATTAATCGCCCATTTATTCAAAGCTTCCACATCCGCAGCCTCTATTTTTTTAAGATATTCTCGCGGAAGATCCTGAAATTTAGCTCTTAAAATACTTGTCAATAGCTGTACCTCTCCCAGTTGCATGCCTTGCTGCATGCCTTTTTGTTCATGCTGCTCAGCCCATCGTTCCGCCATAGACATAACTTCACCTCCCATGCGTGTAGATAACCCTTCTGCAAAAGTTACTTTTTATTGCAATACTTGCTGGGACCAGAACAATTGAGGGGTATAAAAATAATCGCATGTAAATACCAAGAACTTTTTTCCTGTTTCCATAAAGCAAAATATCTGCCATTAATAATCGCTTTACCATCTGGTTCAGTCCAATCCTCGACCCAATCGCCAGATTCATAAGCAACATTCCAGGCAAGATTTATATTTATTTCTCGAGAGGTATTAACCCAAGTTATATCAGGCCGGCGTTTAAACAATTGTTCTAGAAAACGTTTGGTGCCTTCCTGGGTTTGCCATTTACCCCCCGCCGATGCCATCTGTACATCGCTTGACAAAATACTTAAAAATAAGGGAATGTCGCGATTAGAGAAAGCCGTGTTCCAAATAGCTGAGGCGCTTTTGATAGCCTCCTCCTGTTTATTAATATCCATATCGGCGTTTACAGCGGTTGTAGCCATAAACAAAAAATATAAAATTATATATTTGAACGCTCTCATTCCCATTAAAGATACCCCTAAAATGCCACCTTATTTTCCGGAAAAGAAACTGTCTAAAATTTCTTGTTTTGCCTCGTTAACAGCAACATTAAGCGCATTGGTAAAATTAGGATAGTTTGGGCCTTGATCCCAAGCGCCTTGTACCGGTTGAACAATCACAACTTCATGATGCCACCAAACTTTCTTGTCTTTTGGATCGATCAATTCGCCCACTAAAACACAAAATGCTTCTGGAGCACCTTTCGGAATAATGCTATAATATTCACGACGAGCACCTATCGCTCTTAATTCTAATGTCAAAACTTTATCTGCTTCGACTTGACTCAAAAGCAGTTCTCGACTTTTTTTATCGTGCTCAAATTCTTGAGGTAAAACACTGGTCTTAATCGTGTGTTCTTTTAAACGATTGGCGAAACTTGAATTTATCTCTTTATACCAAGTCAAGTCCGTACGTTTTAAAAAGGTGTTCATGCCACTATTCATAGTAGTATTGACAGCCAGATCTAGTAATCCTTGCGCACCAACGGTACGAACCTGTGGTTTAGGAGCTTTAAATGAAGCAATCGCAATTTTCTGATTTTTATTTTGCCAAAAATTTTCAGACAATTGTACATTACGCGGTTGTTGTGCACAGCCTATGAATAATCCCATGCTCAAAACGATTAAAACTAAACGAATAATTGGCAGTTTCATTACTTGCTCCTTAAATTGATTGTGTTATGCCATTCTTGAAGACCTGCGATAATCTTTCCCAGTAATCGATTAGAGACGTCTATTTGTTGATCTTGAAAACTGGGGCTAAACCCCTGAGCATCACTTTTAACTAAATACGTACGTTTAAAAGGTGCTTTACCGTTTGTCGTAACGATCATTTCAACACTCAAGGTTATTGTCTGCCCCCCTCCGAGACTCGTAACCCGAGCCGTTTTGAAAAAAACATTTACTAAAACATCTTTTTTAGTAAGCGAGGCCAAATCTGTAATCAGTTCAACTTGTTTGAAGACGTGATTTTTTCTCAGGATATCGCGAAGTGACGTCATAAAGATCGCTTGCTCTGCTTTTCCATAACTCACTGTATAACGGCTTGGATTATTTGCGTGATCAATTGAACTGATCGCTGAAACAAGCAGAACACCTATTAATCCCGCACTATTGTTATGGCAGTTATCATACGACTGCACTTTACCAGAATATTGCTTGCCAAATTCCCAATTCAAATAGGCATTTTTCTTGACCTCAAAATCAATCGGTTCATCATATTTTAAGGGTGGCATAACGGGTTTTCCACAACCCATCATCAATCCAAATCCGAAAATCAGTAAAAAAATTTGAATTTTTTTCATATTTAATTCATCTCCGCTTTTTTCATGTCATCTTCATAAGCACGATCTACAATCAATTGTTTTTGTTCTGCAGTTAGGTGTTTCCAAAGAGGTTCAGGAACACCGCGATAATTTTCTTCTCGCCTGCACCCCATTAATGAAATAAACGAGAGAAATAAAATAATCACAATCAGAGGATATTTCATAATACAACTCACTACTTTTTGAGTTTTCCGGCAGTATGTGTCTGTACCCTATTATCTGGCACAATACGCGTCATTGCGCCATAGATAATCAATACAGGCTGACCAAGCTCGAATTCTAACTGCTGCACTTGTGCAATCGAAATTGTAGAACCCGTCTCCAATTTGATAATATACTCAAATGCTTTATGGGTATTAATGCCTTTATCTATCGCATTACCGACCAAACCACCCACAACTGCTCCACCAATAGCACCAGCTGCATTGCCATGGAAGCCACTTCCTATAGCAGATCCACCCACTGCACCTGCTCCAGCCCCTGCGAGTCCACCGACACCGCTCTTTCCATCGATTTTAACAGAACGTTTACCGATAATGACGCCAGAAACTACTTTGCTAGCGACACCCGCCTCAGATGCCTCATACCTGTTTGGAGAAACATTATTCGCGCAGCCAATTACTAACCCTAACAAGAGTAGTGATAAAAATGACACAATTTTTTTCATCTTACACCTCTGACAAGCCATAATACCTTAAAATTACACTATCCCTCAAGATTTAGAGTGAAACACGCCCTTATTTCCTGTCAAAATAGAGAGCAACAAATATAACCCTTTTTAAAAATAAAAACAACCGATTGAACCAATAGACAAAAAAACATATTTTCCTATTGTATAATGTCAAGACACGGCCCCAAGTGCCTTCTTGAAGGAAATTAATATGCTCTACTGCCTTTTCTGGTGTCAATTCGCCATCAATTTCAGGAGCTGATAGCTGCTGTACGACATGCCACATTGCTTCATACTTGTCTTCTGATGCGTGATCCAAATAGTGTTCATTACAATATTCATCATTAGGCTGCCCATAGCAATCCATCATTAAAATAAATAAAGCCCACTGCTTAATAAACCATTCATCGATTTCATTTTGTAAAAATTTTTCTAAAACATGGATGATGTTTAGCGGATGCAAAGGTATCCTAATTAAATGAGAAAACGGCAAAGAACGGTTATTAAATTTCTTTTCCATCTCTTCTGGAGATATTTCACCAAGCAGTGCCTTCCAAAAAAGCGATCTTATTTTTACTCTGTCGACATTTCTCCTTTCGAAATCTGTAATCTGTTTTCCTTGATATAACTTCCAAAGGACATTTTTTCCTTTTTGCGTTCCACCTGTTGTTTTTTGCATTTTAACCACCTATCTTTCATTAAATGAATTACGGCTTTTCTCATCTTTTGAGATCCCAGCGCTTATGCTGCCAGGTCTAGCATCTACTAAAATCCGATGGTAACCCCCCTAAACCCCTACTCAAGGCAACAGATCTTTATCTGGGTTAATATCATCTAAAGAAAGTTCGGATAAAGAAATGTTATAAGCTTCTGCTTGTTGCAGCATTAAAGAAACAACTCGGCTATACGCATACGTGTAACCCATAATATACCCGGAGTTTTTAGGATCGTCGTTTTGTCTATCAGATAACTCATTATACCTTCTCATAGCTCTTTGTATTTCGGGCTTGATAATACTAATCAAGTCTATAAGATAATCTTTGTAAATATCATTTCTCATATTTTATACCTCCTTCTTCCAAAATTACACTGGTTTTTTCTTTCAATATCTGTTTGGCCATTTCTTTATAATTAGCTGCGCGCTGAATATCTTCTTTCCAATGGAATATAGCATTTTTCTGTTGATCTGGGGGTAGTCGTTCCGCTTGGTAAATAGGCACTTTTCTATCCTCGGAGGGATGAGAAACACGCCCGCCCCCTCTCGCAGCACCTCCAGTCACTCATTACATTTGTGTAATCCATGTAACCTCTTTTGTTTTAACATTAACCCAAACTCTATTATCTGGTGGACACACAATAACATCAGGTTCTAGAGCAATAGGTTTTAAAAATATCACCTCTATTTTGTCTTCGCGGGTTTCACCGATCTCTCCCGGAAAAACAATATCAATTTTTCTACTTTTCATATAATCTTGTGCCGTTTTCAGTATTTTTTCTCTGTTCATAATGGACCTCCTGGCTTATACCCAAGCCTAATTTTTTCAACGTAATCTAGCGAAAAATCTTTTTCAAGTTGATTCAAATCTTTCCATACTCTATTGTTTCCCAGCCTATCTAAAACCATTTTTTCTCTTTGATAAACAGAAGCCGGTTATTCTAAAGTATAATGTCAAGACACGTCCCCTGTGCGCTCTCTGATAAAGTCATCTTCATGATCTAAATATTTAGCAATCAATGGAACTAAGCTCATGAGGCGTGCATCCGTTACAAGTGTAATTGAGCGATCAGGTGACGGATCATTTCCTATATGCCAAATCAAATCTTTAATTGATTGATCAGACAATTTGCCTTCATCAAAAAACTCATCTCGAATATCTGTAACACTCTTAATCATTTTGACTTCACTATCGCTGCGCAGCAAACTTCTCAGCGTATGGCCAACATTACCCTGGTTCATCAGCATTGTTAGATTAAAGTTTAATCATTTTCCCTTTGTACTAGCGCGTTTTCAGCTATAGAAGCTTCTTTAATCATTAAATCTCTATATTTTCTGTAAATGCTCAGCGAAGATTCATCTCCGTTATCAATACCTTCTCCGAATCCCTCTGTAAACCATGCTTGTGGCATAAAGCAATTAAATTTATCTTCGTCTTTATCAAAAACCCAATAAGAAGATAATTGATTAGAAATAATCTCAAATTGATCAATCTCAGCAAACATTGGATCAGAATAATTTTCAGTTTCTACTAAAATTTGCATGGTTTTTGTATCCCATCTGTATCTTATAGCAAATACTATATATACTTTTCCTCGTATTAACCAAGGACTCCTCTCACCTAAATCTTTCCCGGTAGCCGGACTTACTATTTTCACGCACTTAACTATCATTTAAATACCCTCTTTATTTATTCCTAAGAAAATTTTTAAGAAACTCTTTTTCAGTATTTCTCCAATACACCTCTCCATCTAAAGACTCAACCCTACCCTTTATTTTAAAATCATGGGTGCGATAGTCAATCTTATTCGTTATTACATTCTTATAATAATGAATTTGTACACGTTGCCCATTGGATAATTCAATGCTTGGTGAGGAAAACTTTGCCCAGTCTTCTATTCTGCTACCATCTCTAACAAGGATGTTTTTAATGACAGGATTTTCAACAATTGATCCTTTTTTCCACGCCAAAAACGAAGAGTCAATAGCTTCAGCAGTTACTCTACCTTCAGAATCTAATATTCCTGCTTGTTTAAAGGCTAGTTCAGCTCTTAATCTTACAGCATCCGCAGCAGAGTTTGGAAGCGGATTATTCTTATAGTTATTCCACATTCTTAACGTAGATGCCTGCCCACTCGCTCCTGCGATCACTTCCGCCCTTTGCAGTGATTGACCAACCAACGCAACCTCTGGAAACCCGCCTCTCGTGCTACGCATTTTTGGTTTTGCCATAGACTCATAGCCAAAAGTTAAAGCTTTTCTAGATCCTTCTATTATTTTAGAACCAGCTTGAACAAAGTTATGCGCTCCTCTAGCCCCTGACTCCAATACAGAAGGCACAGCAGCAGGTAATCTTCCAAGCCCTACACCGAACGCCAGTGTAGCACTGATTTCAGTGATAACATCAAGCTTTGTGTTGATATCCGCTTGCATAAAGTTATGACAAAAATCCTCTGCACTTTCTAGTCTTTGATGATTTCTAAATTCAGAACCTTCCGTACAAGAACCCAATGCCCGTTTAGAAACCGCACCACTTGCATCCCAAATAAAAACACTCGTATCTTTAACAAAACTATCCAGATGTAATAAGCCATCTGCAACATTATCTACACCACGACCCACTGCTCTAAGCGTTCTTAATCCACCTTCTATCTGTGGATTAGCATGAGATTCTGGTAAAAAAGAAGGCGTGCTAAATCTTTCATTACGGCGCTCAATAAACGCCCCTATAAATGCTTTTTCACTAAGCATGTGTTTTTGGTTTGAACGTTGCCATTCTTGCGTCACAAGACTATTGTCTCCCAATAATGCTTCCCCAAATCTCTTGAACCACTCTCGACTATAGGGAACAAATTCTGCTTCTGGCTTTTCCCTTGTACCTTCTTTAGAAGCCCCTTTAAAATCAAAACCCCTCTCGCCTTGGCTCCTCTGCCCACTCTCCTTTCCACGCCCCATGACATCTACCAAATCAAGCGGCTTTCTCCGATGCGGCAAAAAGGCTCTTCCAAAAAGTTCCTGATGCTGGCGATTCACTGCCTCCCCTACCCTCGGATCTTCGGGCAGATCAGGAGTGTCTGCATGCGCCACCTTCATGAGTCCCCCAAAAACATTAGAACATACCCATCTTATCCCAGCAATTAAGGCATCGCTACCCGCACTTCCATTTGTTTTTCCAATACGGGTCAATCTCTCTTGGATTTGTCTCGCATCCCCTTTTAAAGCAGGGTGCTTTAGAAACGCTTGTCTAATTTCTTCGTCAGACACTTTAACATTTTTTTCTGCCAAAGCCTGAGAGACTTCTTCAACGGCTGCGCTTTCTAACGCTGCTAATCGTGAACGGGATTGAGCGTTACCCGATGCCGTGCGCTGTTTCGTTCTCTCTGCAGGGTGCGGCTTTCGGGCGCTTCCCATTTCTGGAACACCCTCGCCAGTAACATTTTCTATCGCTCTGCTTTTTTTGCCTTCAGAACGCACATTAACGCCGGTTGCTCGTATCATGCCCTCCATGGCTCCGACCAGCGCCCCTGGTCCTAAGATTTCCCCCGTGATGCCACCCAACACGCTGTGCATCACCATTCTTTGGGCAGCGCTCGCAGTTGCACCCGTGCTCATATCCAATATGCTTCCCAATACCGTATTGACCGCTGCCGAAATCAAGGCTTTATCAAGATCTTGCTTATAAATCGCCATGTTTAAAGCGGTATTAATTCCAGCACTCGCCAAATTATACTGGATATGGTGCATTAAAACCCGCGTGCCCACATCCGCCGGAATACCGAGTGCACCACAGACTTTCTGCAATACGCCAGCACTTACCATGGCGGTTGCAAGTCCTTTCACCGTATCGCTACGCGCCAAACTTCTCAGCGTAGAACTAAGATTACCCTGGTTCATCACTAAAGCAGA
>Ga0207074_1020_pt1 | contig 28696 bp, 27 predicted proteins | sample Alteio_BWMinHeat_66_FD_153567 | JGI IMG/M metagenome (GOLD analysis project Ga0207074, IMG submission 153567) | Enriched cells from forest soil in Barre Woods Harvard Forest LTER site, Petersham, Massachusetts, United States -... | ecosystem: Environmental > Terrestrial > Soil > Temperate forest >...
CAGTGCCAGGTCACTCCCATTGCAGGGCAAAGCACTCAGAGCGAGACCGGCAAAACCGTTACAGGATATTGCCATGTCGTGGGCTTGAATTATTCCAGCGGAAACGGTGCCGCCACTAACGGTGCCAGTCAATGCTCTGGTGCCGCTATGTACGGCGGAGCAGACGAATGTGCAACCTCGCTATGTGACTGCACCGTAACGGTGAGTGTCGCTGGCCTCGTAACCGGCACAGGGAAGAACATCTTCACGGCAAATGTCCCCGTACCTCTGACGTGCAACGCCGACCCCGATCCGACGTACCTAAGCTCAATCGCTGTCAGCCCCTCCGCAGCGTCGGCAGCGATAGGCGCGACGCAGCAATTCACCGCACTCGGGACTTACGCCGACGGCTCAACAAAGACCCTGACAAACGCCCTCTGGACTTCGTCGTCACCCGGTGTGGCAACGATCGGCGGCGGCTCCGGCTTGGCCACAGGCATAGCTGTGGGGACAACCACGATCACAGCCGGCTCTTCGGGGAGAAGCGGCGCTGCGACGCTGAGCGTGACGAGCGGTGGGGAGGGTGGCGGCGGCAGTAGTGGCAGCGGCGGCGGCAGCTGTAACGGCGGTGGCTGCGGCGGCAGCGGCGGCGGCAACAGCTGTGGGAGCCCAATTATTATCGACGCCTACGGCGAAGGCTTTCACATGACCGATGTCGCCGATGGGGTTCTCTTCGACATCCGTGGAGACGGTAATCCGGTCGATATGGGCTGGACTGCCAGGGGATACCACAATGCGTTTCTCGCCCTGGATCGCAACGGCAACGGAAAGATCGACAACGGCGAGGAATTGTTCGGCAACTACACTCCACAGCCCAAGTCGAAAGATGCGAACGGCTACGCGGCCCTAGCGGAATTCGATAAGCCCGAAAACGGCGGCAATGGAGACGGTGTCATCAACGAAAAAGATGCGATCTATTCCAAACTGCGACTCTGGATCGACGAGAACCACGACGGCATTTCGCAGCCCAACGAACTGCATCCTCTTTCGGAGCTGGGAGTGTTTTCACTCAGCCTCAAGTACGTAGATACACCGCACCGGGATGGCTTCGGAAACTGGTTCCGCTATAAAGGCAAAGTCAACCCCCTAGGCGAACCGCAGGCTGACCCGGTCGACCGTATCTCCTACGACGTATTCTTCGAGTTGCAAGCTCCCGGCCCCAGGCCACCAGCCTGCGAATAACAATTGCCTTTGTTTTTCGCTTTGCTAGGGCGGGATGAGCACCGCCCTTTTCTCTTAGCAGACGGCACATAATGATTGAGGTTGAGAATGACGGGCCAATTGCGGGGGGTATCTGTCTTATACGTGGAGATAGTGCATCTGCGAAGGCGAGCGTTTCCAAATCAGGAAAATAATTTTGAGGAAGAAAATTCTTCTGTAGAGAAACGAACAACCGGTGCTATTGGGCATCGAGGACCAGCCAACTACTCGCTGGTCTCGGCTGCGGCCGCCACGAAATCAATCAATTGCTGCACGCCGTGGCGTTCGTCTTTGGTGTTCAGCTTAAATGAGATCCCCATCCCGTAGCCAGGATGCGACGCTTTCACTTGACCAGTTAAGTGCAACTTCATTTCGTACGTGCGCACAACGATCTCTACCGGAGTGCCCACTGGGAACGCGAGTGGCATCTCCAGGTAGCAGCCGCCCGACCCCAGGTCGCTGAGATGGCAGTAATTTTTTACTGTGCTTCCCTGTTGGTAAACCTCGGCGCCCAGTCGGCAAGCATAGCGGGTTTCCCGGCGGCGGTTGTCGGGCTCGGAGCGCAACCGCGCCCCTGCTTCTCCGTCGCGACTTTTCTCTTCCTGTCGATCTTGCTGATCCTGATGCTGCTTATCAACGATCTGTACTTTCGCCGCACCAGAATCTTCACGCGGACGGATCGAGTGCTCAACCTCTACCGATTGCGTGGCCAACTCCCGCTGCATCGCTTCGCGCAGGTTCATGTTTAGCCACTCTCGCAGAATGCGCCGCGAAGCCTGCGGAACATCCACAAACTGAATCCCCGCGCGCCCGTTCCAATCCTGCCAAACCACCTGGCCCGACAGCCTTACATTCGCCATCTGTCCAGGCAATTGAAACTGAAAATAAACTTTGCAGGTCGGTGGCAGCCTCTCACCGAAATTCACTGCCATGCCATCTTCCGCCAGGTCCACCAAAGTAGCACGGGCCTGTGCCACGCCGGCATAGTCGATGGTTGCATGTGTATGCACCGGAGCGCGCCCTTTACGACGTTTATCCCGGTGTAGGACATTCTGTGCTGCGCGCAGACTGCTCACCGCACGCTCGTAAGACACTGGCTTGTACAACACGAAATTCACCCCAAGCGAGAACATCTCGCGGATGCTCTCCTGCCCCGTGACCAAGGCCACAGCCAGCGTTGCCTCATTCAGGCGGGAGGAGCGGCTCTCGTGCAACAGGGAAACCAGATCAGTCTGAGTTTCACAATCAAGAACAATTAGGTCGAACCTGTCTTGCGCGAGGCGAACAAAAGCGCGGGCGGCATCCGCGCATAACTCCACGCGGATGTCGAGCTCCTCCAAAACGCGGCTCAACACTTGGACGGAAGCTTCGTCTTCGCAAACCAATAGCGATGAAAGAGTCATACCTGCATGATCGTAGGATCACTCCAGTTCTTCCGACAAGTTACCGGAGTCATCGCCATGTCTTGGGTCTTCCGTAAGAATCACGCTAACTCCCTTGAACTCAGTGAGTGACCTGAGTCACCACCGCCATTACAAAAGACCAATAGGTTTGCGTTGCACCGTGGTGCTTTGACGCCGTCAGTCCCCGTTCCTAGGATGAAGTCTGCCGCACCGGTACAACTGCCGGTCGGGCTACCTTCCCCGGTTAAAGATTTCCAGTCTGTCTAATGTTTCAGGAGATCCTGGGGAGATTAGCACCCGAAAGAACTTATGGCATTGCGGAAACACAACGGCTTCTCGCTGCTGGAACTCATGATCACGATCAGTATTTCGTTGATTCTCGGTGGGATTACATACATGGGACTGCGGCCGCTTCTGTTACAAGGCCACGTCAACACGGGGTATGAGAAAACCCTGATGATCCTGCGCAACACTCGAAACCAGGCGATCACTCAGGGACACCAGTACCAAATCAATTTCACACCGTCCACCGTTCAAGTCCAGTACCAGCCTCCGGTGGTTGGAGGAGTGGCGCAACCGATACAGCAAGTGATGACCTACACGCTGCCCCCAGACGTTAATTTTGCGACGAACGGATATCCGGCCAACGCACCGGACAGCTTCGGCACCGGCTTGAACGCCCTTGACTTCGAATCATCGGCACAACCTGGTGTTCCTCTTGCTCCTCCCTATCTGGTGTTCATGCCGGACGGCTCTGCGCAAGACAATCTTGGCAATCTACTGGCCAGCGGAGTTCTCTACATCACGCTCCCAGCCGGCAGCAAGTACAGTTCGAAAGCGATCACCGTGTGGGGAGCAACCGGCCGAGTACGCGGATGGGCTCTGACTCAACAGGCAGGTCTTCCAATATGGGTGCAAGAATGACGCAAGAAAACAAGCGAACGGAGCGTAGCGACCAGAGCGGTTTCGCGATCATCGAGGTTTTAATCGCCATCGTGATTCTAACCGTCGGGATGACTGCCTTAATTGGAGCCTTCGGATTAGCGATCACGGCAACTGAGTCGGCGCAGGAAGACATGATCGCTCGGCAGAAAGCGCTTGATGCCCTGGAGAGTATCTACACTGCCCGCAATAGCCAGCAGCTTCCTTTCGCGGCGATCCAAAACACTGGCAGCGGCGGGATATTCTTGGCTGGCGCCCAACCTCTGCTTTGTGCGGGACCCATCTATGGAATTGTCGGCGTGCAGGGCGACACCGCTCCGTGCGTTACCGCGTCCGGAGCCGCCTGCCCTAACGGTGGCGTCGAGTGCACCATCCTACCCGGCCCCGATGGCGTTCTCGGCACCGCGGACGACGAAACTTTCAGCTTGAGCAACTTCACCCGCACCATCGCCTTTAACCCTGTGAACCTGCCCGGCGGGCCAGTCAACGCAAATCTGATCGCCGTCACTGTGACGGTTAGTTACACCAAGCCGAATTGGCCAACCCGCAACTATTCCGTTAATGGGTTGATCTCGAGTTACCACTGAGCCTCTAAATCATGAGACCACGGAATCCAAAATCGCAACGCGGCTTCACCCTGCTGGAATTAATGATTGCCTCGGTCATCGGCCTCATTATGATGGCGGCCATGACCACCTTGTTCCGGCAGGCCTCGAACGTCGCTTTCACCGTAACCCAGCGAGCCGAAACCCAGCAGAACATGCGCTCTGGTATCGAGTTGATGACCAAAGATATCAGCTTGGCGGGCGCAGGCTTGCCGACAGGGGGCTTTCAGTTGCCCAATGCTTTGGGAAATAGCAAGATCGCTTGCAACCAGGGTGGCACTTGTTACGTTCCGGGCGCCGTCTACCCCAACGGCAATTACCTGACCGGCATCATCCCCGGCTTCGGCAATGGCGTCCAGAACGGCACGCTCATTCCCAGCGCTCCCGCCGCAGTGAATGACAGCATCACGTCGATCTACTCGGACTACAATTTTTCGCTGAACAACTTCTCGTTCACTTTTGCTCCGGGAGTTTCGACCACAGCTACGGTCACGCTGAATACCTGTCCTGCCGCCTGTCCTACTGCCGGGCTGCCTACGAACATCCTGGCTCCGGGCGGGCTCAATGTGGGAGACCTGATTCTGTTCAACGTGCAAAACGCAGGCACTGGCGTGGGCGCGGCGAATGGCCAGGGCACCAGTTCCGTTCAGATCGCCACCGCAGTCGCCGAAATTACCAGCATCGCTGGCGCCGGCCCCTGGGTGGTTGGTTTCGCCAGCCCCGACCCGCTCAATATCAATCAAACTGGCGCCAACAGTCTCGCCAATGCGCTCGTTGCTGCCACCGGCGCGAATGACACCATAAGCGCGAGCCGGTTGTTCGCGGTCACCTATTTCCTGCAGGTTCCTCCCGCTGGAGGCACAATTCAAACTCCACGTCTGATGCGCCAAGTCAACGGTCTCACCGCCGTCCCCGTGGCGGACAACATCATCAACCTGCAATTCAGCTATGACGTGATTAATTCCGTTGGCGGCACGCTCGACGCGAATCAGGCGAATCCGTTGCTCGCCGGAGATAACCTGGCGCTGATTCAGAAAGCCAACATCCTGGTGATGGGGCAAGGTCCGCTTTCAGGAGGCACCCGCTCTCAGAGCATGTATTTGCAGACTTCGGTCAGCGCGGGAAACATGAGTTTCTGCAATTCGCTGAGCAATAGCGGAAAGGTTTGCCAATGATTGGCTGTCTGCGTCGGTCGTACGAGGTTCAAGGGGGAAAAATGGGAAGGACAACCGCAGATTCGCGAGGCTTTACGCTCGTCGCTGCGCTCTTGTTGACGCTTTTGATGTCGGCCATGGCAGTCGGGCTGATCTACATGGTCAACAATGAGCAACGCATGGGCAGCAATGACCTTGAAGGCAACATCGCCTACTACGGCGCCGAGGCTGGCATCGAAAACCTGACCGCCTCGCTCTCTCAGCTATACCAGACCTCGCAGACACCGAATGCCGCCGCCCTTTGCGGTCTCACCGCTCCCGCCTACTATCCCACGGCGGTCACCGGTTCCAATATCACCGGCATGAATTACACCACTTCGATCGGTTGGCCACCAAACAACGTCTGTCCGACTGCTGTGAACCCGACGGGCACGTGGGACATCGTCGGTGCCGGCGCGGACCAGGGGATGGTGGCAACGCTCATCCCGTTCAATTTGCAAGTAACCGCCACGCGACAGTCGAGCGCAGGTCAGGTGGGCACCAACGCTTTGGCGGCAACCGGAGCGTCCGTGAACCTCACGCGCACGGTGGAAGTCGCTCTGCTTCCCGCCTTCGAGTTCGGCGTGTTCTGCGACGGCGACTGCGATTACTTCGCCGGACCGAACTTTAACTTCGGCGGCCGCGTTCACACCAACGGCAATCTGTTTCTCGCCTCAGGCTCGAGCTTGACGTTTACCGACAAGATCGCGGCCGTCGGCGAGGTGATCCTCGACCAACTGGAAAACGGCCATCCTACCGCGGCCGGTTACGGCGGCCAGGTTTACGTGCCCGCCACCTCTGGAGCTTGTCCTCCTGCCCCGTTGAGTGGGCCGGTACTCCCCAACTGCAACGCGCTCCCTGCCGGCAGTTGGACGGGTGGTTTTGCGCCATCCTTTGGCACACCGAACTATCCCGCCCCCCTCGCGTGGCCAAATATCTCCCAAGGAACCGTCGCGGGCGGCGGATTTAACAGCTACATCACAAACGGGTTTACCGGCGCAACCAAACTGCAATTACCTTTCGTGCAGTCGGACGCGGTGGGAGCCATTGAGATCATTCGCCGCCCACAGGCCAGCGATACTCCGCTTTTGAGCAGCTCTCGCCTCTATACCGAGGCAGCGATTCGCATTCTGCTGGCGGATACGGAAGCCGACCTCTACCCGGGAAGCGTCAGAGCCGATGCCGCCACGCAGGACGTGCAGATCGGCACTCCGTTCGCTAAAGGCGCCAACGGCGTAGGATATGTGGCCTTGAGTCAGGCAGCTACGGCAAACGGGGTTACGCTGGGAAACATGTACTATGCCGACGCCAAGACGAGTGGTGTGAATAATAATTGGACCCCTGCTGCACCCACCGGGTGCACCGCTGGTACCGAAGGGGCGGTGGGCGGCGCGTTATTGGCATGGCCAAATTGGCCACTGTTTGGGCAGGTCACCGTGGCAGGCAAGCAGTGCCAGGGCACATGGCTTCGTGTGGAATATTGGAATAACACCACCCTGACTTGGACTGGCATCACAACAGAATGGCTCAGTTACGGCTTCGGCCGCTCCTATAACAACCCTCCCACTCATCCGTACAACGCCAGTACCGTCGTCGCGCCCTATTGCGCAAACTGGCCGAACTACCCGACCGGGCAATGCCAGAACGGAATCAGCCCTGCGATCCTGATTCTTCAGCAACTGCAATATGCCAAAGGCCCGGCCAACGCGGCCGCACCGCTGGGCGACACGACCAACGCCAACCAAACCGCCAACAACTGGATTCCCATTAACTTCTACGACTCCCGGGAAGGCGAGCCCAGAGACTCGCGCCCAGCCGGCGACGTAGCGCCGCCAAACTCCAACTGCAGCCCGATCGGAATCATGAACGCGGTCGAACTCGACGTAGGCAATCTGTGGCTCTGGCTGCAACGATCAGGGCCCTACGCCGCCGGCAGCGGCAATAAGGTGGCCACCACCAACCAGAATGGCACTGTTGAGAACGGTTACATTCTTTATTTCATGGACCATCGCGGCATGATGCCCGATCTCCATCCGTTCCCCTCTGTCGCTCCCTTCTATAACCTCTTATCCGGCATGTCCGGTTTGAATGACGTGGTCAACAGCGCGTCGGCGGTCGGCGTGCCCAACGGCACACTGGAGCCGATCGTTTACTACGCCAATGCCACGCCTACCCCTTATTCGCCGGAAGACACAGCCGTAAAGGGTACTGGAATTCTTGGCGCGAACGTCGACGATTGGGGGAAAGTCAACCTGGGTGCCGGTTTTGGCATTCCGTTGGCGAGCATGGGCAAACCCTATTACATTCCGGGTTCCGTCGCCGGTAATTTGATCCAGTGCTACTCGGGTAGCACTGCCGGCGTTCCCACGTACGGTACCGCCACGGCAGAATGGAACATGGTAACCGGCCCACGGCACGTGCTGCGCCTGGTGGATGGCGGTATGGACGCGGGAGGCACGAGTTTTGTGCCACCCACGGGCGCGGCGGTTCTGCCCAACGGGCAGGCGTGCCCAGGGACGTGCGGCTTCACGGTCGCCTCGGAGGAACCAGTTTACGTGTACGGAGACTACAATACCGGGGCTGTGGATCAATTCTGGCCAAGTGAAAATGTCACCACCAACCCGCACTCCGCCGCCGCGATCATTGCGGACGCGGTCACTTTGCTTTCCAATCCGCCCATCAACAATGCGGCTCTCCAGGTGCCGACGAACAAAACGGGTTGGTTCGACCTCGAAAGCTTCCTCTATCCTCAACAAGCCGTGAAAAATGGCACCAACCCCGGCCGGCAGGGTAACACCAGCTACTACCGGGTCGCCATTGCCGCCGGCAAGAGCATCCCGTTTCCTCAGCCGGGGTTTGCCGCCGGCGTATGGAATGATTTTGGCACCGACGGCGGCATGCACAACTTCCTCCGCTATCTCGAGGATCGGAGCGACGATGGCAAGGGCGGACAAGTAAACTACGCTGGCTCGATGATCAGCATGTACTATTCGCAATATGCCACGGGAGTATTCAAATGCTGCAACTCCACGTACAGCGCTCCTAAGCGAAACTATTTCTTCGACACACAACTGCTCAACCCAAACAACCTGCCTCCCGGAACTCCGATGTTCCAGGACGTAGTGAGTTTGGGCTTCCACCAAAACTTCACACCACAGTAAGCCGCGCAGCTGGATTTAACACCCCCGGTCGTTCGCGGCCGGGGTTAATTTTTTTGTACTATTCCACCGGGCGCATCGCTTCTCGTAGGATTCACAGACTAAAATCGTCCGAGCGTAAATCAACTCATTGATGAGCCCACTACCTTCGACACCACGACTCGATAGTCCGGCCACGGCGTATTCAATTTCGCGCTGGCTCTGGACTCTCTTTTCCGTCTGCGGCATTGTTGCCTTCGGCCTTTTCTTTATTCCGGTTTTCATCATTCGCCCTTTCCGCTATCAAGCGCCGCGGGCGCTGTTGATTGCAATGGCGCTACGCCAGCGTGCTCCGCTGGGCACGGCGATTGCGAGCATCGTATGTCTTCTTTGTGCGTTCCTGCTGTGGAGAGTCGTCGGCCGCTGGCGCAAGACTCTGCTCGTGCTCGCCCTGTGCGTCGTCACCTTCTCGGCGGTGATGGCGCGGCTCAATCATTTCGAGTGGATGTTTCATCCCATCCCCACTGCGCAATTCGTGGCGCAGTCCCAGAACAAACTGGATCCCAAAGAGATGATCCTGGCCGTCCGCTTCGGCGGCGACGCCCGCGCGTATCCCATCAGCCAGATGGCCTACCATCACATTCTGAATGACGTGGTCGACGGAGTGCCAATCGCCGTCACCTATTGAACGCTCTGTCACACCGGTCTGGTGTGGACACGAACGGTGAACGGAAGGGTGCTGCATTTTTATCTTGCCGGCATCAACAACCAGAACTTTCTCATGCGCGACAAAGAAACCGGAAGCTGGTGGCAACAAATTACCGGCAAAGCCATCTACGGCCCGCTGACAGGCGCATCGCTTGAACTTGTTTTGAGCGACGAACTCACATTCGGCGAATGGAGAAACGAGTTCCCAGCCGGCGAAGTGCTCGCTCCCATCGCGAAATATTCAAAGGAATATGACAGCAACTGGGAGCCGGAGATCGAGAAGCTCCCCCTCGTAATCAGCTTTCCCGGCACTGAGCTTAAGTCGCGCGACGTGGTAATCGGACTCACCGTCGCCGGAGCGGCTCGCGCCTATCCTTGGGAGACTTTCGCCAAGCAGTCTCCGGTTGTAGATCGAGTAAACGGCACGCCGCTATTGCTCGTCCTCGGTCCGGATAGCAAATCATTCCGCGTCTTCGTCAGCCGCATCGATGGCAAAGACGCTGAATTCTTTCTGCAAGGCGAGGAACTAGACCAGGCTGACGCAGAAAAACCTTCTGACGCCAAGGCTGAAACGAAGCCTGGAACGAAGTCTGAAAGCAAAAACTGGATCCTGCTCGACACGCTTACCGCGAGCCAGTGGAACTTTCAAGGCTGCGCCATCTCCGGCCCCGCGCAAGGAAAGTGCCTCGACCGCGTCCCCGCGTTGAAAGACTACTGGTTCGACTGGCGTAACTACCATCCCGACACTAGCATCTACAAACACTAATCCGAATTGATCTACACTCTTAGTCTTCTGAAGAAAGTCAAAGCGGACTCCTCGCCAAAGGAACGGCTCGGAATGACAAGCGAATAAGGAGGTTTCACCCGTGCTCGAAATTCGCGCCATCTTTTGGGATGTTGGAGGAGTGCTGCTCACCAATGCTTGGGACCATACGGAACGCAGCGAGGCGCTCGAACATTTCCATCTCGATGCGAAGGAATTTCAGTCGCGACACGATATGGTGGTTTCGTCTTTCGAGCGCGGCAAAATCTCTCTCGACGAGTATCTGGACCGCACCGTATTTTACAGCGTCCGTCCCTTCACTCGCGATCAGTTTCGCGACCACATGTTATCGCTGTCGCGGCCGATGCCCGAGGTTCTAAACTTCGCCCGCACGCTGGCCAGCGCCGGGAAATACTTCATGGGCACGATCAATAACGAGTCGCGTGACCTGAACTTGTATCGCATCGAAAAGTTTGGTTTGCGTGAGGTCTTCCGCCTGTTTGTGAGTTCCTGTTTCGTCGGCTTGCGCAAACCGGAGAGCGGGATTTACCAGCTGGCCATCGAGCTTACACAGATCGCACCGGAAGACTGCTGCTTCATCGATGATCGCTCGCTGAACTTGGAGTGTGCCGCAAAACTTGGGATGCATACAATCCAGATGCAGAAGATCGAGCAATTGAAGGGCGATTTGCAGAAGCTGAACGTGCAGGTGTGAGCCTCCTTCGGCGTCAGCAGACAACCCGGTGACGCGAAGCGGCAACGAATCTCTATCCACTCAATTTTCCTACGAGACCAACCCGAGGAGGATTATTTACTGCATGAACGGCAAGCCGCGTTTCGTCACTTCGCTATTTCTCGCCGCCGCCCTAACGTCTTCTGTGTTGGGCATGGCTTGCGGCGGACATCGTTACTACCGGGTCTATGATCCCTATTACAGCGACTATCACGTCTGGAACGATAATGAGGTCGTCTTCTACCACCGGTGGGCCGGCGAAAACCATCGCGATTCGGATCGCGACTTCCGCAAGCTGCGTCCTGAGGAGCAGAAAGAATACTGGACCTGGCGCCACACCCACAGCGACCACGACCACCACTAAACTGTCCTGCGGCAGGGGAGTCGTTTTCGAATACTCCCCTGCTTGAGTTTTCCGCAAGACCCCTCTCGATAACCGTTGCCCAGCATTTGCTATTTCCCCCTTCTGCTCAATCCACGTTCCTGTGTTCTAATGCTGGCTTCCTTGCTTCCGTTCTTGCTGATTCTTCCAGAGGAGCGCATTGGGCACACGGGAACACTTCTCACCGCAGAGCGCGGGAGCTGCCGTTCAAGCTCAAAGCGCGGAACTGCGCAAAGAGCTTGGACTGTTCGATCTGGTCATGGCACAGATACTACTGGTGATCGTAGTCGATTTTTTCGGTATCGCCGCCAAGGCCGGATCGGCCCACGTCGTCTTTTGGCTGCTGGCCATCGTCTTGTTCTTTGTTCCTCTCGCCTTGGTCGTTGCCCATCTCAATCGCCTTATGCCATTCGAGGGTGGCTTATACGAGTGGGCGCGCCTGGCCTTCGGAGATCAGATCGGCTTTCTGGTGGCGTGGAATCTCTGGCTCTTCGTCATGCTTTACGTGGCGGTGATCGGACTCGTCACGACAGCGTTTCTCGCTTACACATTAGGTCCTGAAGCCTGGATCGCTTCCAGCCGTTGGCTGATTCTTGCGGTTTCTTTCGCGCTGATTCTCGGCATGATGTGTCTGGCCGCGCTCGGCCTTCGCGTCGGCAAATGGCTCGGCAATGCGGGAAGCATCGCCGTCCTGATCACGCTGATGGTGCTGATTTTCACTCCGCTGCTCGGGCTTTGGCGCGGCACGCTCGCCGAGTATCATCCACTTCGGCTTGCGATGCCGCCTCTCACCATTTTCAGCCTCAGCGTTTTCAGCAAGCTGATGTTCGGAGCGCTCAGCGGCTTCGAGTATGTCGCAATCTTCGCCGGCGAATGCCGCAACCCCACGCGCAATCTCACGCGTTCGGTTTTGATTACCGCACCGTTCATCGCGCTCCTCTACATTTTTTCGACAAGTTCGATTCTCGCGTATGTGACGCCTACGGCCGTTGACGTGGTGGCGCCCATCCCGCAGGCTCTGCGCCTGGGCTGGCACGGTTTCCGCTTGGCTGGCCTCGTCGTCCCCCTTGCAATTATCTTGCTTTTTGTGAACTACCCCACAACCTTCAGCGTATATTTCAGTGCCAGCGCACGACTCCCCATGGTCGCGGGATGGGACCACCTGCTGCCCGAGTGGTTCACGCGACTGCACTCCCAATACAAGACTCCGGTCAACTCAGTTCTCTTCCTTGGATCAATCACCCTCGCCAGCAGCGCGGTCGCACTCATTGGGGTCGGGCCGCAGGAAGCCTATGAGCTTTTGCTGACCTGGGGATTCACCTTCTACGCTATTGCCTATCTCGCGATGTTCGCCATCCCATTCCTCTCGCCGAAGGATCGCGGACTGCGCCCGCGATGGTGGGTGCGTTTGGCTGCGGTCTCCGGTTTTCTGATGACTTTGCTTTATCTCGTGCTCTCCATCTTCCCTATCATCAATGTAGAAAATTCGTGGAGCTATTCGCTGAAGATCGCAGGCGTGGTCCTGGGCGCGAATTTCATCGGATGGGTCATCTACCGCGCAGGGAAACGGAAACTTCCCCTATACAGCCGGAACAACTAACCATGAAGTTAACGTGTCTTAGTCGCGACCTTGGCTTCGGGCGCCAGTTCTATGCTCAATACCTTGTACTCGCCTGAGCGCACCCGTATATGTAATCGCCGTGAGGATGCGATGGATTAGCATAAAACCCTGTCTTATATCGGAACTGAACGGCCCTGTCGGTTCTCACGTTGCATTCGTGACCGGCTTCGGCGATGAAGTCGGAGCCGTGCACACTTGGGCCTCTTCAAGCGGTTGGCGCAGTATGATCGAGCACCGTTCCGACAATTCATCCTGCGCAGTGCGAATCAGGGAACCTGCTCCCGCGTCCGCATCGCCATTCCGGCGGCGACTCCGCTGTGATACGTGCACACGAAGAGAATGATCAGGTTTTCATCGAGGTTGTGGACACGGGCAAAGGCATTCCGATCGAAAAACAAGTTGAACTCAGTTCAGCGGGGCGAACTGGCGTAGGATTCCGCGGGATGCGGGAGCGTCTGAGACAGATCGTCGGAACTCTGGAGATTCGATCTGGCGAAACCGGCACGATTGTGACCGCCAGAGTACCTCTTCGCCAAACGACTCCCTCCGAGAAAGCGGAGACAGAATTTGTGTAAGCTTTTTTATATTTTCCTCCTTGTGCCCAAACGAGTGAGTAGATTTATTTTCTTCGTTGGGCCCTATGTTCAGCATTATCAAGAGCATTCTAACGATTTCCACACCTTTGACTTTCTTCGCCGATTCCTCCGAAACATAGGGTGAACTCCGTATGTTCCCGCTTAGTTCCAATCACTAAACTTCCGAAGAGACAAATTTCAGAAAGCAAATTTATGCGCCTGTTGAGCCTTCGCCTCATCGTTTCGCTCATCATCGGCATCACGCTGGTCTCTCTAGGGTTCTCCTATTTTGAGGTCGTGGGAGAAAAGCGGGTCCTGCGCGGCGATTTGGAAAAGGCTGCCGACGTGCTTGGCGAAAGTGTCGCATCCAGCATCGAAAAATCGCCGGAAGCCAGCTCGGAGCGAGCGTTGCAGCGGCTGGTACAGCGCTTCGGCAACCGACAGCATCTACTGGGGATCGCCATTTATGACCGTCAGGGCATACCGGTGGTCATGAGTGCGGGCCTAAAAAACGTTCTCACGGCGACTCCACCGGAGGTCACGCGGGCCGCGCAGCAGGACCGCGGAGAAAGCTCGTTTACCCATCTAGGCAAGGGTCCGGTACACATTCTTACTTTGCCGCTTCATCGGCAGGATGAAGTCACGGGGGCGTTGGCGGTTGTCTATGATGCCCTTTACATCCGTACACAGACTCTACGTGCCTGGCGTCAGGCGTTCTTAAGAGTTCTCGCCCAAGTGTTTCTCATCGTGTTAATTACGCTGCTGATCGTTCGCTGGAGCATCACCGGGCCAATCGCGCGCGCTGCCCAGTGGATGCGAGCGCTTCGTATGGGCAGGATTTCCTCTCCTCAGCAAATGCCCGACCTTGAATTATTCAAGCCGCTCGCCTGGGAAGTGGTCACGCTCGCTGAAAGCCTCGGTCGAGCCCGTAGCGCCGCTGAAAATGAGGCGCGACTGCGCGAGGCTTCTGAATCCATGTGGACTGCGGATCGGCTCGCAGCACAGGTTCGATCCCGCCTCGGCGATGGGCGATTGTTCGTAGTCTCGAACCGTGAGCCGTATCTCCATCAGAGGAACGGCAAATCGCTGGAGGTGATTGTCCCTCCCAGCGGGCTGGTAACCGCTTTGGAGCCGGTGCTGAACGCCTGCGATGGGACGTGGATCGCCCACGGCAGCGGAGAAGCCGATGCTGAAGTTGTGGACGCAAACGATCGGCTCCGCGTTCCTCCTGCCGACCCTCGCTACACTTTGCGCCGGGTTTGGCTCAGCAAAGAGCAGGAAGAAGGCTACTACTACGGATTTGCCAACGAAGGTCTATGGCCGCTTTGTCACGTGGCCCACATGCGGCCGCTCTTTCGCAGGAAAGACTGGGAACACTATCAAGATGTAAATCGAAAGTTCACCGCTGCGGTGCTTGAGGAGATCAAGGATGTACCCAACCCGGTGATTCTGGTGCAGGACTACCACTTTGCTTTGCTGCCGCGGATGCTCAAAGAGAAGAGGCCAGATGCGCGCGTGGCGATCTTTTGGCACATCCCGTGGCCGAACCCGGAAGCTTTCGGCATTTGTCCTTGGCAGCGCCAATTGGTGGATGGCCTATTGGGAGCGGATCTCATCGGATTCCATATCCAGTCGCATTGCAACAACTTTTTGCAAACGGTGGATCGGGTTGTGGAGTCGCGTGTGGACTGGGAACATTTTTCCGTGGCGCGTCAGAACCACCGCACTATAGTCCGACCGTTTCCGATTAGCGTTGATCTCACTGACGACGAATCGGTCGAAAGCGACGCGTACGGAACTAACTATCTCGAGCGCACCACTTTGCTGCACGACTTGGGGGTGGAGACTGCGTTCCTCGGCGTTGGAGTGGATCGCGTCGACTACACGAAGGGTATTTTGGAGCGCTTTCAGGCCATCGAATGCTTTCTGGACAAATATCCGAAATACCGCAGTCGGTTCACTTTCGTGCAGATAGGAGCGCCCAGCCGCACTCATATCAAGCGCTATCACGATCTTCTGGCGCAGGTGGAGGCCGAGGCGGAGCGAATCAATTGGCGCTTTCAAACCGGCAAGTGGAAACCCATTCTATTTCTCAAGCGCCATCATGGCCACGAGGAGATTGAGCGCTATTACCGCGCTGCCGATCTCTGCCTAGTAACGTCCTTGCACGACGGTATGAATCTTGTTGCCAAAGAATTCCTGGCCGCGCGACGGGACGAACGCGGTGTCTTGATTCTAAGCCAGTTCACCGGCGCCGCACGCGAATTGCGGGACGCTTTGCTGGTCAATCCTTACGACATAGAACAGACCGCTGAAGCAATTCGGGCTGCCTTAGAGATGGAACCGGAAGAGAAACAAATGCGCGTCCACCGGATGCGCAAAATCATACGAGAACGCAATATCTATCACTGGGCTGGAACCCTCATCACCGAACTCTGCGAGTTAAGGCTGGACGCGGATCGTCCGCAAGAAAGATTTCGACAAAGCGTTACCGCCGCGTGATTCGGGACGTGGAATCCATGGAACTCCAACGCGTCGCCAAGTCAGGCGATGGTTACAACTCGCCGCTTACCGCCGCCCTTGTTGAGGAAGCTTCCTACCCCCTCTATAGGCTACGTTTGACGCACGCCTATGATCTGGGCTGTGGCTGGTTTCCGCCGCTCTTAGGCAGCGTGGCTTCCGGCGGCGCTTCGATGGTCACTTCTATCTCTGCCCCCGGCTTCAGCCGGACTTCGTGGCCATTCTCATCGGTCAAAGTATTCTCGATGCGAAGCTCCCGATAGAGGTGATCGGCGCCCTCGACGCTGATTTGCGCCTTCTCCGGCTCACGCGGGGAGGGAGAGGTTATTATTTTCTCAACCGTTGCTGGCAGTGTGGTGCTGGGCTTCTCGCTCATAGGTGGTTTCCAATCTCAGTGACCGATGGAAATCGGACTCGCGACTCTTCGCACTAATGGAAGCGGAACAAGCGAGACTAGGCGAAGCATCCCCATTCCGCCCATACAGTTTTTCCTGTAGTTCATGAAGCGTAAAACCTTTTTTCCACACACCACAATCCGAAGGCCGGTCTGTCGCCGGCGGAAATCAGCGTCCAGATTGGGATTACGGTAGTGTACTTCTGACTACAGATTTTGAAATTCGCGCTTGGCCGGGGTAGGGGTCTTCTGGTAGCCTCACTACAGTTTTTAGACGATTGCTTCCAGGATTGGGCACGGTTGTTGTCATTCGCCGGATTCAGGGATCAACAACGAGGATACGCCACTCCTTCTGAGCCTCCCGCGCCCGCTCGCGCGACAGGTGAGTTGTAACCCGTCGTTCGCAAGTCGGAAGTTTACTAAACATTACTGGAGAAGCAACGCATGCCCCCCAAGTGTGTGCTGATGATTTTGTGCCTGTCCGTGGTTTGCATCCCCTCTGCCTTTGCCGGGGTAACCGTGACCAGTCCTGCCAATGGCGCAACGCTGCAGGGACCCGTACCGTACGTCGCCTCTGCCACCACCACATCTTGTTCAAAAGGCGTGGGTTCCATGGGAATCTACACAGCCCCGGGAGTTCTGGCTTACGTCGTGAATGGAGCCAGTTTGAATACGACCCTGAACCTCAATCCTGGAACCTACAACACCGTCGTCGAAGAATGGGACAAATGCGGCGGCGCGGGGACGACCCCCATTACCATTACAGTTACTGGGCAGTCGCAATCTGGGGTTCTCGTGACCTCGCCCGCAAACAATAGTACCGTCACCTCGCCTGCAAACTTTGTTGCGACGGCTACGACAACCTGCTCGAAGGGTGTGAGTTCTATGGGCATCTACACTGCACCGGGAGTTCTGGCTTATGTGGTGAATGGAGCCAGCCTGAATCATAGCCTTGCGCTAAATCCCGGCAAGTACACCACCGTCGTAGAAGAATGGGATGGCTGCGGTGGCGCGGCAACTACCCCAGTGACGATCACTGTGAGCGGGACCGGAAGTGGCAAATCCTTTTCGAGTTTGCAAGCCAGCGGCGGATGGGGAATTGCGGGTCAAGGCCCACCGAATTTTATCGACTGCAATCCTTGCGGAGGCGTGGTGACCTGGGCTATGTACCAAGGCATCAAGAGCCCTTCCATGTCCGGCGATGCAACCCAGTACAACATCGGCGGAACGGGTCCCTATTGGGACGTGTTGTTCAACAATCACCTGATCGGCGTTGACTCATCGCAAGGCCTGCCGGACACCAACCACACGCTCGTTCCCACGCTCCACGACTTCACTTATGATGTGTGGTTCTACGGAACCAACCTTGGACTCGCCCAAGCGCTTGAGTTCGACATGAACCAGTTCTTCGACAATCTGGGTTTCATTTGGGGCCATGAATGCCGGATCGCTGGCGGCAACGAATGGGACATCTGGGATAACGTTAACCAGCATTGGGTTCCCACCGGTATCTCGTGCTATCCAAACAGCAATGCGTGGAACCACTTGACGATCCAGGTCCAGCGCACTGGAAGCAATCAGCTGCTGTATCAATCCATCACTTTGAACGGAGTGACCAACAACGTGAATCAGTACTACAATCCGGGATCGGCTCCGGGTTGGTACGGGGTCACGATCAACTACCAGATGGATGGAAATTACAAGCAATCGCCCTACACTATCTATCTGGACGATCTCACCTTCACCTACCAGTGACAGAATGTAGTCGAGCATATATTAAGGATGGAAGGCGGACCCGCGAAAACGGGTCCGCTTTTTGATGCGCAGTTCCCTGCTCTTCTCAAAGCTTTGTGAGGGATCGGGATCATTAGAGCCGTCCACCCCCAGGTTAATTCTGCTGTTTTCTGGCCGGCTCAGAACTATGCCATACCGGACTTGTCAGCTCAATGCGCCAAATTGGACCACCGGCAAAAAGAGGTCCTTCCGATTTCACGAAAACGGGCGCCTCTCCACCTAGTATCCAAACGTGGATGTCTGGAGGCTGTTTCCCTACGAGGGGCGCAATCGTTCCCGCAATGCCCCCGATTTCGACCTTTATCTCATAATGGACGGCTGTCAGTTTGGAGTCGCCCAGGGTGCAGATCTCCTCACCTTGGCGATCGATCGCGAGTTTCACCAATCTTGGCTTAGGCGTCGCAACCACAATCGAAGCGTTAACCGGCAACTGGCCCGGTTGGATGTTTTTCACGAGCGTGAAAAGTAGACCGTTGGCGATATCCGCAGGAAATCGCTTCTGCTCGTGCGCAATCTTTTCCTTGCCATCTTCGGTGTAGCGAACAGTCGTCCGGTTCGATGAAGTGTCTATCGACATCTCCAACGGATACGGGAAGGCCGGTCCTTTCTGTACGACGCGGTAGCTTAGAAGCCGGAAGTTGCTGTGCTGGGAAAATATCGTGGTCTCATCGCGGATCGAACCGTCTTTAAATCGAAAGACCACATGAGTAGTGACCCGGTCGCCGCGCACAACCTGAGCCAGTTCGCCATGAGCAAGAGGCTATCCGTCAAGTGTGCTCAGCACAAGGAATCCATGAACCAGGCCTTCCCTGTATCGCACGGCAATGGAAGATGCAGACTGCGTATCCGCATCGACTACTGCCGAGCAAACTAGAACGATCACAAATAGTTTGAGCGTCTTGGCGGCCATAGCCAATCTTCGCATGTGGTGGGAATCAGAGTGCTTCTATAAATAAGGAAAAGTCGAAGGCGCCGTCAAGCGGTTGGCCAGCCTGCGGGCGATCGCGCAGGCCGGCCATCCCCGTTTCTGCTTAGTGCATGGAACTCGCTTTTTGATTCTTAATCTGCAGCTCGTTCACCACCTGTTGCACGTTGGGAACGGTCGAGGCCACTTTCTGAACGCGCGCCCGCTTCGACTCTGAGTTGACATCGCCGGTAAGCGTCACCACGCCACTCTTCACCTTGTATTTGACGTCCTTGTCGAACTTATTCTGGATAAGCGCCGCATCCAGGTTCTTTTCAATCCCTTTATCCAGGTCCGAATGCATCGATTTGGCGTCACTCTCGCCGCCCGGAGGAAGCACCGCAATCTGATCCGCTACAACCTGCCCGCCGGCCATCGACTTGGCTATGGACTCCGCTTGCGATTTGTCGCTCTCACTGGAAACGTTTCCGCCAAGAGTCACCACCCCTTTGTCGCGGTCTTGTGAAACGGAAACATCTTTAAGGCCGGATTGATCGAGCGCCTTCCGGACGCCATCGGCGACATCGGGGGACTTTGCCGATTCTTGTGAACAGCCGAGAAAACTCCCGACCGTTAGCAGTGTTAGTAAAGTCAGATATGTCTTCATATTTTTTCTCATTATCATGCTCCAGTTTCCTTTTCCCTTGCGATTGAGCCCCAAACTTTGCGTTGGATGTATTCCTCGAACAAGAGGTAGCCAAAATTCGTGCATTGCCATTACGCGGGAGTGTCTACGGTCGGGACCGTAAATCTCGAAGATACATTTGGTATCTGGCTGCTTCACCACGTTCTTTCGCCTCTAAGCGTTGAGGCAGAATGAAGCACGAGGAGGAACGATGCGCAGAGAGGACTTAATGAAGCCAGATCTTTTTAGCAATGTGCTGGTGCTGGGAAGCGGGATTGTTATGGTGGCCGCTCTGGTGCTTGTGATGGTGCTCGCAATCACTCACCCAGGGACCTCAGCGTTCCCTACCATCTCTCAGCCACATAATTACAGCTCGCTGCCGATGTGCGCTTGATTTCGTTCGAGGTATAACAACAGAGCTTGTGGAGTTCTTGGTTGGCTCGTTAATTCTGATCGTTAATTGTTAAGCACCCTGAGGAGGCACAAATGCGGTTCGGACCGTTTCTCATGATTGCTCTGCTACTGGTAATTCTGTGGGCCGGTGGCTTCCTGATGTTCCATGTGGCGAGCGGCTTGATTCATCTGCTGCTCCTCTTTGCCGTCGTTTCTTTCGTGGCGCATCTGTTCACGGGAGCCCGGGCAGTATAAGGATTTCGAGGTGGAGGCTGCGAGCGAACCTGCTGCGCCTCCGCCTCCCTTGTATTCCCTCGACATTGGGTTCGCCCCGCTCTTCTTTAATGCGTCGCCTACCAAGCTTCACACCGCGCGATACCCGAGCAAAATTCTTCCGCTTCTAATTCCAATTACTTTTTTCCCTCGTGACGCATCCAAGGTTGCGCTGTGAATTAATTCTGGGAGGAACAATGGCAGATAAAGGATTGAAAGAACTTTATATCGACGAGTTAAAGGACTTGTACAGTGCGGAAACACAACTGGTGAAGGCGCTTCCAAAGATGGCCAAGAGCGCAGCCTCAGACGAATTGCGTCAGGGCTTCGAAGAACACCTTGAGCAAACCAAGGGTCACGTGCAACGCTTGGAACAAATTTTCGAAGCACTCGGCGAAAGTCCCAAAGGAAAAAAGTGCAAGGGCATGGAAGGACTGATCGCAGAGGGCTCGGAAGTTGCAGAAGAAGGCTACGAAGGAAATATCTTGGATGCGGCATTGATCGGAGCTGCCCAGCGAGTTGAGCATTACGAAATTGCTGGGTACGGCACGGTTCGTGCCATGGCGGAAGTGCTCGGCGAAGATGAACACGTCTCGCTGCTGACCGAGACTCTCGACGAAGAGAAAGAAACCGACGAGAAACTCACCGAACTGGCGCAAGAGGCCAACTCCGCCGGAACTCCCGGGGACGAGGACTCAACCGCCGTTGACGAGGAGAACCCCGAAGCCAAGAGCATTGGTATGGAGAGAAAAAATAGCAAGAAAACATCGAAGCGCGTGGCGTAACTTTTGTGACGGTGACTCTTTCTCAGTCACCGTCGCTTTTTTATTAGAACCACTCTGCGTGTCCGCTCTTACTCATCCACCAACAAAAATGAACGGAATTGCATCCTAGGTCCACGACTCAGAAGCGCATACATGAAAAGCGGTCTGAGCCCAAGGAGGATTGCATGGCCATGAAAAAGAAGAGTACTAGTCGCGAAAGAAGTCAGGCGGTCACAAGTACGGAAAAGCCGCGGGCAAGAGTGTCGAGAGCGCGATGCGCCGGGAGAAGAAAGGCACGCTTCGTTCGGGCAAGGGCGGCAAGGGAGGAGTCGTGAAGAGTCGCAAGCAGGCAATCGCGATCGGACTCTCCCAAGCACGGAAGAAGGGTGGAAAGGTTCCAGCGAAGAAAAGAGCGTGAACCTAGCAGCCCTCAGAAAACAGGCTCAGATACCTGCGTACCACGCATAACCACCTTCCGGTGCCGCTGAGCCGAGGCCTTTTCCGAAGCTCTTGAGCGAATCGGTGACCGTCAGGCGGGTTATGAATTTGACGCTCTTGTAGCCGAGCTGCCGGGGCACGCGTAGCCGGAGCGGGCCGCCGAAGCCCACCGGAAGATCTCCGTCGTTCATCGCATAGGTCAGCAGTGTCTGGGGATGCAACGCATCGGCCATATCGATGCTCTCCCACCAGTCGGGATCGATCGAGAAGTAAACGACATATCGCGCCTGTGGCAGCGCCCCGGCAACCTCGAGGAGTTCCTGCAGCGGCGCGCCGATCCACTCGGCGATATAAGACCACCCTTCCTCACAGACGACCTCAGTGATCTGGCGGCTGACGGGAAGACTCCGGAGGTCGGACATAGAAAACGATCCAGGCCGGGCAACCATTCCATCAACGGCAAGCCGCCAGTCTGCAAACTGGTTTGCCTGATGCCGTTTGAACGCGTCGTTAAAAGGCGCAAGTTCGTTGGCAAAGGGAGTCTTCGAAATCATGCTGCGATCGAATTCACGGGCCAGCGAGTGTCTTGTCAAAAGTCGCTGCGCGGCGTAGGTCAATGTTTCACCGGGCCCGTAAATTCCACCACTATCGGGTGGGATAAGCCCATAGCGCTTCGCCAGGCTTGCAGCCGCGACGACACCCGACACGCCCGCGGTAGCGGCAAGACCGGCGGTGACAAACTTTCGACGTGAGATTTTGCTCATGCGTGCCCCTCTGTTGGTGGTGCCGGTCGCGCGACATCGATGGCGGCACTCATTGTCTCGGCATTCATTGTTCCGGTAGTCAATGTCACGGTTATCATTCTCCCGGTGGTCATGGCTCGCATGCGATTCATGAATCCGGCGAGAACAACCATCGCCACGTGAATGACGAGGAACAGCAGTAAAGATACCGAGACGAAGAAATGAAGCGTGCGCGCGGATTGCCGCCCTCCCAACACGTTGACGGCTACAGGGAATGCAGAGTTGAAGCCGGGTGACAGCGCAAGGCCGGTCCAGATTACCAGAGGAAATAGCACAAAGATCACGATCAGATATGCGGAACGCTGCACCACGTTGTACGAAAAGCCCTCGGATTCGTCCGGCCGCGTGAGGCGAATATGCTTCGCAATCACTCCCGTGAACGCACGCCAAGTACGATCGGCCGGGGCAGGAAACAGATTGCTTCGAAAGTGACTGGTCCATAAACCCCAGATGACGTAGAGAATGCCCGTCAGCACCACAGCCCACGCTGCTTGAAAATGGAGATACCGGCTCCATCCATTCTGATCGGGCAGCACGTACCCATAGCCAGTAGGAACCAGATTCCTTGAAGCGGGTATCGGTATTTTGAACAACGTTGGAGTCAGATCGTTGCCGGTTTCGCCCCAATAGAAGCGCGGGTGAGAGATCACGATCTCACCTCCGGTGATGAGCAGCGCAAGAAAACAGACTGCCGTGATCCAGTGCGTCACGCGAACGAAGGCAGCGTGCCGGGGAGGTTCCGAATTTCGGAGCGAGGCAGCGTCAGACACGTCGAGAAGCATAGCATGTTGGCCAAGAACGAACCGAGTGCCTATCAGGGCTGTATTAGTTCGAGACTTCGCCGATCGCGGCCACAGATTCCATCACACAGAAAATTTCGGATCGCCATCGAGAATCTGCATCTGGAGCTTTGGAGCTTCGCCAGTCTTCCAACGGTCGGTTCGAAATTTGACGCGATAGCTGAGAGCACCGCCGTCCGGACGGTCACTGCGCTCAATCGGGCGAGGAATGCAAATAAACTCAGTTTCAATGAAACCGCTGGTGGCGTGAACCACCGAATAGCCGTGACCTCCCATGTCAACGAACGAAACATGCGGCGACAGGTCAGGATTGGATAGAGCTCGCGCTTTCACAATGTCGCCGCTGCGCGCGTATTCGAGACAGGAGCGCACTCCGTGACGAATGAGCAGGTTAAGGGTTGGCTGCATCGCGTGATCGTGCGGCCCCTGTCCAACATAGAGCGCTCGCAAGGGATGCTCTTTAGGCAGGGAATATTCCAGCGCCTCGACTATTCCGGGCGCAGAAATCGAACCCGTCACGAAAGCGATCCCGGCCGGCACAAAAGGTTTTGGCGGGAGTGATTTCGCAGCCAACCCCGCCCAGAAGCTATGGCGATCTCCCGCCACCGTGACAAAACCCGTGATTCTGTTGTCGAGGACAAAATCGTAGATTTCTCCGCGCTCTACATAGGCCGTCCCGTGATCTCCCAGCGGCGAAGTTGCGTAACCGCTCTCCGGCCACGGCTTCCCTGCTTCCCGTGGCAGGTTATGCAAATCGGCGCGCATGTCGAGCGTTGCGGTGGTGTTGCCCCAAATCTTCCAGGTTGCTTTCGAGTTGCGCAGGCGATCTAGGAACCAAGCTTTCTGTTCGGCGCCAAGAATCGTTTGCGCGGGCCGGTCTTTCCAAGAATTATTGATCTCGACACTGCCAAAGCGAATGGACGCAGGGGGTCGACCGCCGCGATAGGTCTTTCCTGAATCCATGATTTCCATGGCATCTTCAGAAATAAATTCAGGGAAGTCGTCGCTCGAAAGAGGCTTCGCTTCAGGCTGATCGGTGGGTTCCTCCGAGCGATAGGTCCGCTGGTCGGTAACGATCAGCTCCACATTCCGGCCCCAACGCAGCGTGCGGTAACCCTTGAGGCTGCCGATCGCCGCGAGATTGTTTGGCTCCTGACCCAGGCCGTGTTCGTCAAAACGGGCAATTGGCCTATCGACTACCGACGGAGGATCGAAGCGCTCAAGAGACGGCCCGCTAGGTTTCGCAATACGTGCCGGCTGATATTCGAAGAACGCCTGGTTGGCCGCCACTTTGCGAGTTTGCGCAGGCAGATTTTTTCCGTTGAATCTTTGTATGGATTGCCAGCCCATCCAGCTGAACTCGTGGTTGTCCCACATGTTGACAAAGGGCCATCTCGCGCGCGCATCCTGCAGATCCGGATCGCTCAGGTATGCCCGGTAAACGGCGCGATAATCATCAACGGTCGTGGGGATATGAAAGTCGCGAATCTTCTCGCCATGGGGATAACGCACGATGTTGCGCACGCGGCGATCATACATGCCCTGCGGACGGTCTTCCGGATACCAAACAATTTCGTAGATAAAATCACCGAGGTGTAGCACGAAACCGATCCGATCCGCTTCCGAAGCGTTTTGATCTTCGAAAATCATTCGCCGGTAGGCGTTCTGCGCCCCGTCGTTTACATTCTGGCAACTTACAAAAACAAAACGAACCGGTCGGTCATCGTCGACATCCGGCGCGGTGATCGTTCTCCCTACGCGGCTACCGGAACCTTCGGAATCGCTGAAGCGATACCAATAAACGCGGCTTGCCTTCAACCCTCCAACCAGCACACGGCAGGTCCAATCCGATGCTTCGGAGACTGGAGCCGCAGCCGTCGCCACAACACGAGTGAACCTCTCATCTTCGGCGACCTCGACGTTCAATTTCGACGCAGCCTTGGCCCCGCTCGGCGGTCGTCGCGTCCACAATAGAACGCTGGTGCTGTCAGGGTCTCCGGACGCAACTCCCTCGGGGAAAAGATCACGGCGCTCACGCCATGCGAGGCGGGAGTTAGCCCCCAACGGATCTCCCCATGCTGCCGTGGCGCCGCTGGCAGCTGCCATCCCTAGAAAAGACCTTCGAGTAATGCTGGACATAGGTTCGAATCCTTCAAATCATGAGGCGCCGCACATATCGATCCGAAGCTATTTACTCCGCAGAGCAAACCTACGCAGGCACCCCTCCGTGTCAGCCCTTCGCAGGGTGAGCTAGCACGACCGCAGCCTCTGCGGTGAGCAGGAGGAACGTAAAAGTCTCCTGCAGGTAGAGCCGGACAACCGCATCGGTGTGGCTCAAATAGCCAATGGAAACGTCCTGGCCGATGTGCAGGTCGAAATCGCCGCCGCGCGTCGTCACCACAAACGCTCCTTGAATGGCAGGCGCCCAGATGATTTTGTCGTCGACCAGCCGCTTGACGTGTTCCAGCACCGGATATCCGTGATCGCTGGTCTCGGCAAGCGCGGTATAGGCGTCGGCGCCGAGGAGCACCGCGTAGGGACCATTGACGCCGACCAGCCGCAAACGGCTCAGGCCTTGGGCAATCGCATCCGGGTACTGGCGCACATCGCTCGGAAGCGTCATCTTCGGATTGCTCGTTCCCTGACCGATGCCAACGATTCCCGCGGCGTCATAGCCTTCGAACATGGCGCCGTCCTCGGCAAAAGCGATCTGGCGCGCGGCGTCTTTCGCAGGCTGCCAGTCGGAGTCGTTCGCGCCACGATCCACGTCGTCGATCGTCTGGCGCTCCAGTTCGAACGGAACCCGTAGCTCGGCCAGCGCCTTCACTTCGCGCTGGCTGGCGATGATTCCCTCCCGCGGCGCCGCAATCGTCCGCAGATGGCCGGTGCCGACTGCGGCGAAGTTGACGCCTACCGGCCCATGCAGGTCGACTACACGCCGGCCCGCGAGGTGGCGTTTCAGCGTGCGCGAGGTTTCCTCCTCGATCTGTGCCCACGCGGCCTCGGAAATCGGGGCAAGTTCGCGATGCAGATTATTCATGAGAGAAGTCTCCTTTAAGAGAACCGATGCCAAGCGAACCATCATTCTTCCGCGAGACGGATGGCGAAAGTTCGACAGCAGGCGCGACGGCCGCCGGCGCGGCAATCACCGCCGGTTCATCAGTTACGTCTTCTAGAAATGTCGCCGTCGGCACGAAGAACAGACTTCCGGTGACGGCTCGGCTGAAGTCGAGCAGCCGGTCGTAATTCCCGGGCGGGCGGCCTACAAACATGTTTTCCAGCATTTGTTCGATCGTGCGCGGCGAACGGCTGTAGCCAATAAAATAGGTACCAAATTCGCCGGCGCCGGCCCGGCCGAAGGGCATGTTGTCGCGCAGGATCTTGATCTCTTTTCCATCCTCGACAATCGTCGTCAGCGCATTGTGCGCCGACGTGGGTTTGACGGAATCGTCCAATTCAATGTCGGACAGCTTGGTGCGTCCAATGATTCGTTCCTGCGCTTCCGTGGACAAAGCATTCCAGCCGGCAACATCGTGAAGATATTTTTGCACGATCACGTAGCTGCCACCGGCGAAGGCGGCATCTTCCTCGCCGATGAACACGGCCTCCGCGATTGCATCGCCCCTCGGATTTTCCGTGCCATCGACGAAACCGATCAGATCGCGGTCGTCGAAGTAACGGAATCCCTGAACCTCATCTACCTGTGAGATGGCATCGCCGATTCGCGCCATGATTTGCGTCGCCATCTCGAAGCATAAATCCATCCGCTTCGCCCGGATATGGAACAGCAAGTCGCCCGGGGTAGAGACCGCATGGCGCTCACCGGCGCGAACCTCACGAAAGGGATGCAGGTTTGCCGGACGCGGCATGCCAAAAAGCCGGTCCCAAGCTTCAGACCCAAACCCCACAACGCATGATAAGCCCGCTTCAATATCGCGAAAATCCACAGCACGTACCAGCGCTGCGAGGTCTCCGCAGAACGAACGAATGGTTGCGCGATTCTCAGTGGCCGGCTTTATCGTCGCGACCATGAAGATCGCGGCGCGGGTGAGAGGCGCCGCTACCGCTTGGGCGACGTCGCGCACGCCGGCTACGGCTTCGTGCGCACTGGTCGGATCGGCCTTCATCGATGTCATCCCATCGGGCCTCGCAATATATCGCCCGTCGACAACGCCTACTAAGGGAACAGTCAGAGCGCCAGATTACCATCGCTTCCCAATCGTCGTCCACGCCGAGGCAATAACGAATATCGAGACGATTCTCGGCAGAGGATGCCTTAACGATCACATCGTCACGTTTGCTCGGAACCCAGGTGTCCTGTCGCCGGGGTTTGTTTTTTCTTGCGCCCGCAAGGCCATCTCTCGAGCGGTCCGCAATTGGGTGACCGGATCACCAGTGGGATGAAACTCCATCGCAACCACTCGCTTGTAATTCAGTTCAGCCAGTTTGCGGAAAATGTTTTGATAATTGATTTCGCCTGTGCCGGGTTCATGTCTCCCAGGGACGTCAGCAATATGCACGAGTCCAACTTCGCCGATGCTCTTCTCCAGGGTTGAGATGAGATTCCCCTCGGCAATTTGCTCATGATAAAAATCGTAAAGTAACTTAACTTGCGGATGATCTACTGCTCGAACTATCTCTAACGCTTCCGCAATTCCGGTCAGATAGTAGTGCGGGTTTTCCTCGGGATCGATTGTTTCGAGCAGTAATCGTACCGGCTCGCCATTGATTGACTTGCCTTCCACCAGCGCAGCGGCCGCGCTCAACGTGTCGATACAACTCTGATGCTGTGCCTCGCGAGGCATCCCCTTGAGCCGATCGCCGGACAACAGGATGATGCTGGGACATTCAATCCGCTCCATGATCTGCAGCACACGGCGCAGTTCAGCAAGCAGCGGCTCCCGATGACTCGGATTGCTCACTCCGTGTTTCAATCCGGCAGTACAGTCGAAGGTGACCCCAAGTTCCTTGCGCTTCGCATTCGCCCGCTTGAAGTCCGATTCCGTCCATGCGTCATATTCGCCGACCAATTCCACGTTCCGATATCCAGCAAGCCCAACCTTTTCCAATCGCTGTTCAAAGGGAAGATCGGTAAAGACTGTCCACAGCATCACGGACAGTTTGAAGGGCGTGCCGTAACTCTTATCCTTGTTCGCCATGAATGCCGGCTTCTCGTTGAATAGTGCGAGACCGCAGGCTCCTGCTACAGTGCCTGCAAGCGTTTGAGTAAACGTTCGTCGATTCATGAGTCGCCGGATCGCGGTATGACCAAATGACAGACGGCGCGCCGATTCGCCAGCGCCCGATGTTATTACAGTTCGACCGTTCAGCGCTCATACTTTTGGTGGAGGCGACAGCGACCTGTTTGATTTAACATTGGCCGGTTTGATTGAAAGCATTCCAAGTGAGGCACAACGAGCTCTCTCTGGATTGCGCGCGTTGACGGCACATTTGGCGGCGCTAGATTGCCGTGTGATTACCCTCGATCAAGGCTGAGATTCCAACCATGCAACGACGGGCCTTCCTCAAAAGCACTGGAGCTCTAGCAGCAGGAATGCTAGCGCGAAACGCATTTGCGCGCATTTCTGAACCATCCCCAAAACGTGGCATAGTCGGGCGGCTCGTCC
>Ga0207074_1022_pt1 | contig 26876 bp, 24 predicted proteins | sample Alteio_BWMinHeat_66_FD_153567 | JGI IMG/M metagenome (GOLD analysis project Ga0207074, IMG submission 153567) | Enriched cells from forest soil in Barre Woods Harvard Forest LTER site, Petersham, Massachusetts, United States -... | ecosystem: Environmental > Terrestrial > Soil > Temperate forest >...
AGCTTACCTTAAAAAGGGCGGTACATTAATTCTCTCAGCAGGTGCAATTAGAACACCTAAAATTCTTTTAAATTCAGGAGTAGGTCCTGCTGCAGATTTAAATGCCGTTGGAATTCCAGTTGTTATAGATAACCCTAATGTAGGCTATAATCTACAATATCAATATGGTTCCACAGCTATTGTAACCGGACCTATTATACCTGCAATTACCTTTATTGATGGATCCCCTTATATGCCTGCTGACAAAGTAAGACGCATACAAACTGTTTTTAGAAGCTTAGGAGCAACCTTCCAAGCAATTCCTTGGATTACCAATCCTGGTACAAGAGGTTTTCTAAAAATAGTCGATCCTGATCCACTAGTAGATTTGCAAATTAATTTCACCCCTTATTCAGATGGTCCTGTTACCACTCCGGGCACTGATGCATTTTTGGCAGTTTCTTTCTATAAGATAATTCAACAAGCAGCGATAGCTTCAGGTCAAGCTGTAGTGTATCCAACACCTGCCGATTATGCTGGGGGAGATACGGCACTTCTTGCAGCAGCTACTAGTTTATCAGCATTTATTCTGCAAGACCATATAGTGGGCACTACACGTATGGCACAAACTATAGCTGATGGTGTTGTTGATGGCAGCTTAAGCGTATTTGGTTTACAAAATGTTAAGATAGGTGACATTGGTATTGAGCCACAAACGGTAAATGGCAATACTTGCTTCAGCGCATATTATATAGCTCTTGCATTGTCAAGCCTTTTAGGTGTCCCTACACCACCTGCATTATAATAAGCATTAAAATACGGCGAGCTAGCTCTTGAGAGCTAGCTCATTTTACTTATTTAAAAGGAAAAATTATTATGAATAAAAGATTTATTGATTATCAAGAACAACTTTTGAAACAACTTCAAGATGAAAAATTTGCTTCAGATTATCTCAATAAAGCACTTAATGATAAAGATCCACGTATGTTTTTATTAGCATTGAAAAATGTTATTTCAATACGAATCCAATTCTTTGTGCAGCATTAGATAGACTATTCAAGTTACTAGCCAAAATAAACAAATCCTCTCTTTGCATTTCTGTCTCGATGATTTTGATTCTTTTTTCGATCTCTTCAATACGCATTTTTCTATACATTTCCACATATTTTTGTGCCAGCTGCTCCCAATTGATCGGTTTACGTTGTATCCCATATATTTTATTAAGCTCAACTTCTACACGTAGAGATTCCATATGTTTCATACGAGCTGGCCCCATAGGGTGAGTGCTTTGAAAAGTTACTCTGTATTTATCTTGAGATAGCCCTTCTTTTGCTGCACTCTTTAGCCTTGCAATTGCATCATCTATATTAATACCAAATTCTATAACAGCCATGCGATCAGCTTCATTTTCCTGAATTCTTTGACGTGCTTTTTTAAAGGTTTCTTCAAATGGCAATAGTCCTGCTACTTTTTTACCCTTTTTAACTGTTTGTTCTATTATCTTTTCATCAGCCAATATGGGATGCGATAATTGATATTCTTCAAAATTATGACCTAATACATAATGGGATAATTCATGTGCTATCGAAAATAACAATTCATTCCTTGGCCTATCTATAACATTAGAATCTATATAAAACACCGGTAAACCATCAATACTGGATACCGTAACACCTATACCATTATCACCCCTTCTTATATGATTTTTTCCTTTGGGATCAACCTTAATGATTGTATCATAAAGAGTAGGGTCAATGGCTCTAAGGCCTTTAAGAAAGTTATATCGTTCTTCAGCATTAATCGGAATAAGGTCTTTATACCAATCCGTGTATATTTTTAATATTTTTTGCTGGTGAGTACCAGGCCAATCCTGCAAGGATTCAATAGTCATAGTTGGATATCCATGCGTTTGATCATTACCACTATGAACTTTAGGCTCATCAATAGCCTTTTTAATACAAGGCATCTTCAACTTAGTTTCACATTCTCTTAATATACGATATATTCTTGGATTAATTTCGTTTATAAGCTCCATATAATATTCATATTCTTCACGGGGAAAATCAACCTGAGCCATTGCGGATCCTATTGATAGAGTCAAAAGCAACCTTTGAAAAAATCGATTATTTAAAATTAATAGGTTCATAAAAATCTCATTTTAACTTATAAATATTAATCAGGCATAATATCTTGTTGTGCATTTTCTTTAGAAATCGGCTTATCACCTGGTTTCCATCCCGCAGGTGTCGCAACATTATCTCTATCTGTTAATTGCATAGCCGCTAAAAGTCTGACCACTTCATAAAAATTTCGGCCATTCTTCAAAGGATAATGAAATACCGCTCTTATCTTATGATTTGGATCTATAAAATATATGGATCGAACTGTTTGATTTTTACTTTCATTTGGATGAATCATGCCATATTTTTTAGATACTTTCATATCAGTATCACCAATAACCGGAAAATCAACTTTTCTTGTAGGATTTGTATTACCCAAACCTAAACTTTGTAACCAAAGTTTATGAGTATAAGTTGAATCAACAGAAATCCCAATCAATTGGCAATTCAGCTTTTTTAATTTTTCATTAATTTCGGCTAACTTCTTAAACTCAGTTGTACATACGGGAGTAAAGTCTGCTGGATGACTAAATAAAATAACCCATTTATTAGGAAAATCTTCCGGAAAGTTAATTTTACCCGTTGTGCTCTCTGCTTTAAAAAAAGGCGCTTGATCTCCAATGCATAACCCACATCCGGCAGAATTAGTTATAAAAGTATAACTGATTATAATACTCAATAATAAGAACTTTATCTTTTTACAAAACATAACCATCCCATTTTATTTATATTATTTCTTATTTTCTTTTAGTTGATCTTTTCGGAGCAGGTGGTACTTTTGCTCCTGCTTTTCTAGCCTCGGAAAGGCCAATAGCTATAGCTTGTTCAGGACTTTTTATTTTAGTACCACGGGCACCACCAGGTTCACCCTCTTTATACTCATGCATTTTTTCTTTTACAAATTCTTGTGATTTTTTACTATAACGAGCCATATTGCCTCCTTTTTATTTTACACCATTTAAAATAAGTATAGAAAATAGAGCTTTGAAATTTCAACAAATAGTAATCTTATCACTTTAAAAGTAAATATTAAAAGTTTTCAAAATAATTTATTTTCATAGCTCGTTTAATTTCTTTCATTCTTTCATTTGCTAGATCTTGAGTTTTTTGAGTACCCTCTTTTAAGATTTTATAAACATAATCTTTATCAGAGTAGAATTCTTGTCGCCTTTCTCTTATTGGTCTTAGCAAATTTTCTAAAATATCCGCTAAACGTCTTTTTAGAACTACATCACCCAGTCCACCTTGTTGATAATGTGCTTTAAGTTTTTCAACTTCGGCTTTATTAGGATCAAAAACATCTAAATATGCAAAAACTGTATTTCCCTCAATGTTACCAGGGTCACTAACTTTTAAATGACCTGGATCGGTGTACATGCCTCTTACCTTCCGTTCTATCTCATCGGTAGTATCAGATAAAAAGATAGCATTTCCTAAAGATTTACTCATTTTATTTTTTCCATCAGTACCAGGTAATCTAGGCACTGAAGAAATTATAGCTTCTGCCTCAATCAATACATCTGTTTGGTATATTCTATTAAATGCTCTTACAATCTCATTAGTTTGTTCTATAAGTGGTAATTGATCTTCACCTACAGGCACTAAGTTAGCTCGCAAAAAAGTAATATCAGCTGCTTGATTAATTGGATAAGTTAAAAAACCCATTGTCAAGTTTTCACCATAACCTTTTTGCTGAATCTCATTCTTTAATGTAGGATTTCTTTTAAGACGGTTTTCCGTAACTAAATTTAAATAAAAAATAGTAAGTTCTGCAATCTGAGGTATATACGATTGAATAAAAATTGTGGTTTTCAATGGATCAATACCAACAGCCAAATAATCACAAGCAACCTCAAAAATATTTTGACTAACTTTTTCAGGCTTATCAAAATTATCCGTTAAAGCTTGAACATCAGCTATCATTACAAATTGCTCATATTTTTTCTGTAATTCAATTCTGTTCAATAAAGAACCTACATAATGACCTACATGCAACGGACCCGTAGGACGATCCCCTGTAAAGACTATACTTTTTTTCATTTTTCTCCCTATATCAAACTTCAAATCAGTAAAAGCTTGCTAAAATACAAAATAATGCAGGCCAACATTATTTTTTCCACACTTGCATTAAACTAATTAATCAGTGTAACGATCAGTATATCAAATTACAAGCATGAAATTTGTCTTAAAACAAAACCATATTAACTAAATAATTTACAAAACAAACATTTAATATATCCTAAATAAGCAATTTAAATTAAATAAAATCTTTAATTATCAAGACGAAATAATTATATATTAAATATAATCATTTTTTAATCAGGAAAAAATAATGAAAATATTAATCGCATTTTCAACTCTATTATTTAGCATAAATTTAATTGGTATGGAATCACCAAGCAAATCGATCATTAAAAAAAACAAATATTACCAGAATATTATGAATTCATTTAACCAACCGGATCCGCTAAACTTTGACAAGGAATGTGATTTATTTAATAAGGCAGTAGATTCAAGAGATTCTGATGAAGCATATAAAATTTTAAAGGAAATTTTGGAAAATGATATTCATTTTCCAAATCACAGAATGTTTGACGATATGCAAACAATACTTATGAATTTTGTACTTGGATTTATTGGATGCATCAATATTGAAAAATTAATGCACAAGCATGAGAATAATATTTTAGAAGAAAAGTTTAGTTCTTTATATACCAAATATCTTGATTTAACGAATGCATTAAGCGAATATAAAATGGAACATAATATAGATCTAGACCAAATCAATATAAGTACCTGCAATGGCTTCAATTCATGCCTAATAACATTAGCAATTAAACTATCTGCTAGTATACAAATCTTAAATTTTTTACTTGAAGAAGGAATAACATTTAATAAAGCCGATATAAATGGAAATACACCACTTCATATTTTGGCAGCATTACCTGAAGATAATAGTACTTTGGCAATAGCTAAATGTTTAATTCGTTATAAAATAGACATTCATGCTATCAATACCCGTAATTTAAAACCTCGTATTATAGCAGCTCAACATAATAATATATCATTGGCAAAAATTTTAATGAAAGCCAGAGAATATTACAGAGAGGATGCAGATTATTTAAGACGACTAGCAATCCATAACTGCATGCATAGAAAATAACCAATATTATGAAATGGGATCAAGAATCAAGAATATAAAAAATTAAAAGACCTAACAATTGGTCTTTTAATTTTTTTAGCGAATGTAGTTGATTATTTTTTAGGTTTACTTGATTGTTTTAATTGAGATAATTTCTTATAAATATAACATCCCAAGCTTCCTATCATAATACCAGATATAACACCCGTAATTTTAGTTACTCTTCCAATATGTAACTCATAACCTAATAATTTAGCAATAGAGTCTACCGGAACAGATATAGGATTATATATATAAGCTAAACACTCAGGAAAATTAGTATTTGTTGGCATACAAGCTATACCAGCAACTGTTGAACACCAAGCAAACCCTGTTACTGCAGCTGCCAGTTTTAATTTATCAATTTTGCCAAATTCATTATGATTATTTTGTTTTACCGTCTCTTGCTTTTGTTGCATCGAAACCATATTTGAATGCACAGCCATGCAGCTTAATAAGATAATTATCGCTATTTTTTTCATTATATGTATCCTTTATTTTCTTAAATCTTTATTAAAAGCTATATGAATGTAGCCTAATTATTTTAATATTAAAAAGCAAAAGGTAAAAAACAAAATATAAAATAAGCAATTTACAAAAAGCATATTTTATATATATTAAACAAAAAAATTTAAATTAAATAAAACTTATAAATAATCAGCACGTAATAATTAACAATATAATCAATTTTAATGAGGTAAATAATGAAAAGGCTAGTTATAGTTACACTTTTATTATTCAGCATAAACCTATCAGGAATGGAATCAACTCAAAATAAAATGAACTTAAGTTATCTAATAAATAATAATTACTGCATAGGCATTTTAGATGCAGTTAATGGTGAGCGTGAGTCATTTAATGAAGCAGTAAAATTAAGAAATTCTCAAGAAGCATACCAATTCCTCAATGAAATTTTAGACAATGATCTTCATTACCCAAACGATAAAGCTTTTAATGATCATCAAAAAATACTTATGTATTTTGTTCTCAAATTTATCGAATCTATTAACATGGAAATACTGATATACGAATGCAAGAATAATATTACAGAAAAAGAGCTTAATCTTTCATATTCCAAATATCTAAATTTAGTAAATTCTTTAAGTCTATACAAAAGAGAACATAATATAGAGCTCGATCAAATTAATATGAGCACATGCAATGGATTTGATGTATGTCTAATAACATTAGCAATTAAATTATGCCCTAGCATACAAATGCTAGAATTTTTAATTAAAGAAGAAATTACACTCAACAAAGCTGATATAAATGGTAATACACCACTTCACATATTAGCAACTCTACCTGAGGATAATACTACATTAGCAATGGCTATATATTTAAGGCAAAATGGTATGGATATTAGCCCTGATAATAATCAACGCTTAAATCCTAGAGATCTAGCACTAAAACATAAAAATAAAATTCTGGCAAAAATTTTAAGTCCTAAACTATATCTTTTCCATTTTTGTACAAGCAAATGCTGTCAATCAAAAGTTGAAAAACCACATTCTATAAGAAAATTAGCAATTCATAATCATATAGCAAAATACCGTAAATTAAAAAAATGAAGCGCGCTGCGGCTTAAAGCTGTTATTGATAGAGCTTTGCAAATTATAGCGTCTATTATTTATTTTAAAGATCAAAATATCTTAATATTAAAATTAATTAAGATTAATTATAATATTTCAATTTATGATAAAAAAAGCTAAAAAATTATGGGTACAAAAGGTTTCAGAAACCTCTTTTGCTATGGATATTCCTTCTGGGTTATTTACTCGTTCATCGAAAGAAGTTGCTAAAGGTTTAAAAAAAGCTGTATTAGAAAGTAATCGTACAAAAGGAACTAAATTCCAATCAGCCATGTCTATGTTAAATTATTATATAAATAGATCAGGAAAAAAATTAAATCCTGAAGATAAAGAACGATTAGAACAAGCAAAAATTGAATTAAGAAAAATTTTTGGTAAAATTTAATTATTGAGTATAATGCTGTCAGTTAATATTAATTAAGTAATCAATGAAGCGCACTATGCCATTAGGTATTCGGGCAACGTAGAATAACCTTTATAGCCAAAAATTTTGCCATAAAAAGTTTGCAAAATTTATCAACATAATAGAAAATAGTAACTAATACATCTAGATCTCGCTTTTGTGAGATAAGGACTTAAAGAATAATAATATTTGAACTTTTTTCTACTTTTTTATGTTGGGCTTCCATTAAAATAATGAAAAAACTAATTATACTTTCAACCTTATTATTCAATCTAAATTTAATCAGCATGAAATCTGTCTTGGATTCAAATGTAATCCAATTCAATACTAATATTAATACGTTTTCACAATTTAAATCACCAGCAGAAAATGAAAAATTGAATTCATTGCGTAAACAATTTAGTGAGGCATTAAATTCAAGAAACTCTGAAAATGTATACAACATTTTATATAATACCCTGAAAGAATATCATTATTTCTTTGATAATAGGCAAAAAATATTTTTAAGTTTTGTCATGGGATTTATTGAGTGTATTAAATTTGAGAACTTAATATACCTAAAAAGTATTTTCCCGGTAAATGCTAATATCACGCATTTAAGTTTAATAAATCAGTTAAGCGAATATAAAAAAAAGCATGATATAGATCTTGACGAAATCAATATATATACATGTAATGGCTTCGATACATGTCTCCTAAATTTAGCAATTAAATTATGTCCAAGCCCAAAAATGTTAAAATTCCTAATTGAAGAAGGAATCATTATTAACAAAGCAAACTCGAATGGTGATACACTACTTCACATTTTAGCAATATTACCTGAAGATGAAGCTATTTTAGCAATAGCCCAATGTTTAATTAAAAATAGAATCGAGATTTGGGCGATAAACAACCAACGATTAAGTGCATATGATATAGCAAGAGAATATGAGAATATTCAATTGGCACAAATGCTAGGTAATACAATGCAATATCAAGCATTACGGAAGATCTATTAACTTTTTTTATTATTAAAATTTCTTAAACACAAACTTTAAATACCACAATTCCAGATTAATATCCCCTGTCCCATTTTTAATATTAAAATCCAAATTTAGTAAAAATTCATGTGCATTTGATAAAAATACTAATGTATAGGCTTGCCAATCTTTATTAATAAATGAAAATGGCAGAAATTTTGCTTCTTTATGGGCCTTTTCACTATTACCTTGTTGTTGATAAAACACAAAACCAAACGCTCGAAAAATTCGATCAGACCAAAATGCTAGCCAGAATTCAATAGGATATTCCAATTTTAAAATATTCCATTGTTCAAAAAATAGCGCGTCTTGCGCGAAAAAATATTGACTTAACTTAAACAGAGATTTATCTATACCAACAATTTTATTAAACCAATTATTAAAAAAATAATCTGAATTTCTTCCTAAAACAGGTTCATAGCTCATTAATACACAAGCAATATCAATAGGATATTGCTTATTTAAACTAAAGAGTTTTTTAGTAAAAAGTTCATTTGGGATTAGCTTAGGGTAAAAAAATTTAAATAACTTGCTATAACTCTCTAAAGTTACTTTGTCTTCAATTTGAATACTATTTTCATCACTAACTTTTATATCAAATACAAACAAATAATTCGGCCCTTCGTAATTAGAAAGGAAATTTCGCATATCTTTTTTTTGCTCAGAAGTTAAATTATAAAAATTCTTAATAAAATAAATAACAGGTCCAGACAAAAAAAACATATTAACATCTTGTTTTGCCTGATCCAAACTTATAATAGCTAAATCTAAAAACAAAACAGAATGTTTTCGTTCTTGCTGCAGTCTTTTGACGAAATTATATATAAAATAAGATGGAATTTCTGAACAACTAAAAAATAAAATTTGTGATGTACAAGGATATTTTTCAGCTTTAATATAATTCAAAAATTCCATAATTAACCAAATTTAGCTTGCTCGTTAAGATGGACGCTCAGGTACAAGCTTTAATCTTATACGGCCAGTATCCTTATCGTAATCTAATACCTCAACAGAAACAACATCATCTGGTTTAAAAGCAGTCTGATATGTCGACTGAAGATTTTTAGGTATATTAGATATATGTACAAGGCCATCCAAACCAGGAGCTATTTCTACAAACAAACCGAAATCGGCCACTTTTTTAACTTTACCAGTATAAATTGTACCTTTTTCAATCTGCCCTGCTAATGTTTTAACCAACAATACAGCATGATCTAATTTTGGTCCAGCTTGAGCAAATATTTTGACCGTTCCATCATCTTCAATGTCGACAGCAGCACCGGTTTTTTCAATTATCTCTTTTATAAATTTACCACCAGCTCCAATAACAGCACCAATCTTATCTTTGTCAATTTTTAGCACTACTATCTGTGGAACTAAGCTAGATAACTTCTCATTTGGTGCAGACATCACCTTTTTCATTTCTTCTAAAATATGCGACCTACCAGCTTTTGCCTGCTCTAATGCCTTTTGGAATATTTCTCTACCCAAGCCGCCTTTATATTTTATATCCATTTGAATAGCTGTTATACCATGCTGAGTACCTGCAACTTTAAAATCCATTAAACCAAATGCATCCTCAATTCCAGAAATATCACTTAGAATATTGAACTCTCCCTTATTATTTGCTAATAATCCCATAGCTATACCACCAACCATTTGTGAAATAGGCACGCCAGCATCCATTAATGCCATGGTAGAACCACAAACAGTTGCCATAGAGCTAGAACCATCTGATCCTAAAATATCGGTCACAATTCTTATGATATATGGAAATTTATCTTGAGGGGGTAAAATATATTTAAATGCTGAAGCAGCCAAACTACCATGACCAATCTCTCTACGACCAGGTCCTCGAGACGGCTTGACTTCTCCTACTGAAAATGGATGGAAGTTGTAATGTAAAATAAATGTTTTTTCTACCGTTTCTTGCATGAGATCTTCAGTTCGTTGCTCATCTTGGCCGCCACCTAGTGTAACACTAGTTAAAGCTTGTGTACCTCCACGAACAAAAAGACTTGACCCATGATTAAATGGTAACAAACCAACTTCTGTAGATACATTTCTTATTTGATCAAATTTCCTTGTATCTATTCTCATTTGTGATTTAAATACTTCCTCGGTAACCTGCTTTTTTAAAGCATCATCAAATATGTAATCAAGGAATTTTTGAGGAATTTCAGAACTTTCAGCTTCTGCTAAATGCTCCTCAAAAAATTTATCCTTTAAAGCAGCAAATGCATGACCTCTAGTTACTTTATCATAAATGAATAAACCTTTAACTTTTTCTTCAGTTAAAAAAGTCTTAGCTTTTGAAATCCATAAGTCCCAATCTAAATTTAGGTTGGTATGCTCTTTAGGCTTCTCAAATGATTTGATAATCTCACGTTGCCATGCAATTTGTTTCTTAATAACATCATGAGCTAAAAATAATGCATTAATAAACTCTATTTCAGTAATTTCATTAGTACGGCCCTCCACCATTGTTATACCTTCATCAGTACCTGCAACAGTAATTCTTACATCAGATTTTAAAGTATCTTCATACAATGGATCAATAACCCATTTTCCATCTATACGCCCAATTTCAACAGCACCAACAGGCCCTAAAAAAGGAATTTTTGATGTGCATAAAGCAATGGATGTTGCTAAGAGTGCCATTGTATACGGCATATGCTTCTTATCAAAAGAATAAACCGTAGATAAAGCTTGTAATTGATGAAAATAATTATCCGGAAATAACGGCCTTATGGACCGGTCTATTAAACGGCTAACTAAAATTTCTTTATCACTAAATCTGCCTTCTCTCTTAAGATATCCCCCTGGAATCTTACCTGCAGATGCATAAAGCTCTCTATAATCTGTACTTAGCGGTAAAAACCCTGGAAACTCAGTTGATTCAGCTGTAACTACCGTTGCTAAAACAACAGTTCCGCCTAACTGAAGCCATGCAGCACCATCAGCTTGTTGAGCATATTTTCCTAATGTAAGTTCATAGCCAAATTCAGATGACTTAAATTTTTTTTCCATTAAACATAATCCTATTAACCTATTTACGTAATCCTACACGCTGTATATATTCATTGTACTCTCGTAAGCCACTACGTTTCAAGTATTTTAACAAACGACTTCTAAGGCCAACTAATTTCCTTAAGCCACGACTAGAACCAAAATCCTTAGAATGAGACTCAAAATGCCTATTTAATTCATTAATTCTTTCGGTCAATAATGCAATTTGGACCTGTGTAGATCCAACATCATTTGAATGTTGAGCATAATCTTGAATAATAGCTTCTTTTTTTTCTTTTTTTAACATAATGAAACCTCTATGATTTCTAAAATTGTTTGGTAGGCGCAAGCGGATTTGAACCGCTGGCCCCTGCTACGTCAAAGCAGTGCTCTACCGCTGAGCTATACGCCTAATCTTTTTTTAACGTGTTATATTGTTTTGTTCCAAATATTTCTTGCGAAAAGTTTTTACTCCTGTTCCAGCAGGTATCAATTTACCAATAATAACATTTTCCTTAAGCCCATAAAGATGATCAACCTGTCCAGAAATAGCCGCTTCTGCCAAAATTCTTGTGGTTTCTTGGAATGACGCTGCTGAAATAAAGCTTTCTGTATCTAAAGATGCTATAGTTATACCCATTAAAATCGGTTTACCAGTCGCAGGTCTCTTGCCTTCGGCAACAAGCGACTCATTCACAGTTTTAAAATGTATTTTATCAACTCTATCACCAATTAAAAATTCAGATTCACCTGGATCAATTACACGTACTTTTCTTAACATTTGTCGAACTATCAATTCAATATGTCTATCATTGATATCAACTCCTGTTAAGCGATAAATTTCTTGTATTTGATTCACTAAATATGCTTGTAAAGCACCTGCTCCTGATACCCGAAGTATATCATGTAATACAGGAGTACCCACAGTCAATTTATCTCCAGCACTCACTTTATCACCATTAGCCAAATTAAGCTGCTTATTTCGAGGTACAAAATAGTCAAAAGATTGAGTTTCATTTACAATACTAATCTTTCTTAATCCTCTATGCAAGCCGCCAAATACTATTTCACCATCAATATCAGCTAAAATAGATGGATCTCTAGGTGTTCTAGCTTCAAAGAGCTCTGCTATTCTAGGCAATCCACCAGTTGTAATATCTGCAGTTCTAGATGCTTCTCTAGGCATCTTAACTATAACATCACCAACAGCCACTTTTTGATTTTCTTCAACCATTAAATAGGCATTATTTGGTAAATAATAAATAGCTAATTCTTCGCCTTGATCATTTTCTATCTTAACAGCAGGTTGATGCTTATCTTGTTTATGCTCTAATACAACTCTCATTGTACGATTAGTAGCTTCATCAAATCGTTCATGAATGGTTAAGTTTTCAATAAGATCGACAAACTTTACAATACCAGGTTTTTCGGTCAAAATTACCTTGTTATTAACATCCCATTCAGCAAGTTTTAGTCCAGGAGTAACCCTTTGTTCATCTTTAACAAGAAGAACCGAACCATATTCCAAATCATAACTTTGTAATTCACGTCCATCATCAGAAACTATTAAAATTTTACCTTTTCTACTAAGTACAATCAATTGACCTTCTCTATTTTGCAGAAGCTTAATATCTTTAAACTTTACTATACCATCATACTTAGCAGTGAAAAATGACTGCTCAGACAAGCTAGCTGTACCACCAACGTGGAACGTTCTCATCGTAAGCTGTGTACCTGGTTCACCTATAGATTGAGCCGCAATAATACCAACCGGCATACCCACTTCTACCAAATTTGCTTTAGAAAGATCAAATCCATAACACAACGAGCAGACTCCACGTTTTGCTTGACAGGTTAAAGTTGACCGAACAGGTATTTTGGTTAATGCTGAATTGCTAATCATATCCAAATGTTCTCTAGTTACCACTGTATCTTTTGCTAGTAATAGCTCTTTGGTTATAGGATCTTTAATATCCTCAGCAACCACTTTTCCATAAGATCTATTAGAAAGTGAATATAGAACATCTCCAGATTCTCTTAATTCTCGAATATCAATATAACCTAAAGTCTTACAATCTTTTGTAGTTATAACAACATCTTGAGCAACATCTATAAGTTTTCTAGTTAAATGCCCTGCACTAGCTGTTCTTAATGCTGTATCTGCCAAACCTTTACGAGCTCCGTGACTTGAAAAGAAATACTCAAAAACAGATAACCCATGCTTAAAGTTATTCTTTACCGGAGTCTCCATAATTTCACCTGTAGGCTTAGACATAAGACCTCTCATACCTGCAAGCTGCCTAACTTGGTCTTTTGTTCCTTTAGCTCCAGATTCAAGCATTAAGAAGATTGAATTAAACGGCTTAAACTGTTTGTCAGCATTTAAATAAGCCTCTTTATCCTGTTGCACCATATCAGCAGTAATTCTAGATGCTACATCAACATTCGCCTGATTCCAAATACTTATAATTTTATTATAACGTTCTCCATCAGTAACAACACCATCATTATAAAGCTGCTCAATCTTTTGCACTTCATCTTCAGCTTTTTTGAGAATAGCATCCTTACTCGCTGGAACAATCAGCTCATTAATAGCAAATGAAATACCAGCCATGGTAGAATGATAAAAACCAAGTTTTTTAATACGATCCAAACATTTAACTGTTGCATCAGGTCCAAACCGATAATAAACCTTTTCTACTAATTTAACGATATCACTCTTGGTCATAATTTTATTGACCCATTCTATATCAGAACCTTCTGGTAAAGCTTCGTAAAATAGAACACGACCTACTGTTGTATCAGATATTGATCCAGAAGATAATCTGATCTTAATTTTTGCATGAAGGTCAACTTGATTAAACTGATATGCAGATATAGTTTCAGCAATACTAGAAAAAATTAAGCCTTCACCCTTGGAATTTAATCTTATTTTGGTTATGTAATATAACCCCAAAACCATGTCTTGAGTAGGTACAGCTATAGGTCTTCCATTAGCAGCTGACAAAATATTTTTAGTTGAAAGAGTAAGATTTTTACATTCTTCTTTAGCATTTTTACTTAGAGGAATATGAACAGCCATTTGGTCACCATCAAAGTCTGCATTAAATGCACTACAAACCAATGGATGTACCTTAATTGATTTGCCATCCACTAATATTGGATAAAAACTTTGTATACCTAATCTGTGCAATGTAGGAGCACGGTTAAGAAGAACCGGATACTTTCTCACCACTTGGTCTAGGACATCCCATACCTCAGGAACACCTTCCTCTACCATTCTCTTAGCTACTCTTAAGTTTGGAGCATATTCACTTTCCAATAACCCAGCATAAACATGAGACTTAAATAGCTCTAAGGCCATAATCTTAGGCAATCCACATTGATCCATCTTTAGTTCTGGATCAACAACAATTACGGATCGACCTGAATAATCAACTCGTTTACCCAATAAATTCTGTCTAAATCTGCCCTGTTTTCCTCGGAGCATTTCACTTAAGGATTTTAGAGGACGACGATTAGGACCTTTAAGAACTTGACCTCTTCGGCCATTATCTATTAGACCATCAACAGATTCTTGTAGCATACGCTTTTCATTTTTAATGATAACAGAAGGAGCTTCAATTTCTTTAAGCCTTTGCAGCCGTATATTACGATTTATAACTCTTCTATATAACTCATTAAGATCTGAACTAGCAAATCGACCACCTTCTAAAGCAACTAAGGGTCTCAAATTAGGAGAAATAACCGGTAATACAGATAAAATCATCCATTCAGGACGTAAATTACCTTGTATTAAACCGGAAATCATTTTTATCCTACGCATCAATTTATGACGTGCTGTTACAGAAGTAACCCTGCTATAATCATCCTGTAAAACTCTCATCTCATGATTAAGATCAATAGCACTGAGAGCTTCTCTCAAGGCCTCAGCTCCAGTCTGACCAACAAATCCAAAATCTCCTGGATTTGAATCAATATAATTTTCGTAATCAAAAGGACTCAATAAAGTTTTTGGCGGATAAGGAGAAACACCTTGCTTTATTACCATATAAGCATCAAAGTAAACAACCCTTTCTAAATCTTTAACAGGCATATCCATTAATAGACTTAGATGACTAGGAATACCCTTGAGATACCAAATATGGCAAACTGGAGCAACAAGCTCAATGTGTCCCATTCTTTCTCTTCTAACTCGAGATTGAATAACCTCAACGCCACATTTTTCACATGTTATACCTCGATGTTTCATACGTTTATATTTGCCACAATTACATTCCCAATCCTTTACAGGACCAAAAATTCGTGCACAAAATAATCCGTCTCTTTCAGGCTTTAGAGTACGATAATTAATCGTTTCTATTTTTTTTACCTCACCATATGAAAGTGCTCTAATTTTTTCAGGTGAAGCAAGCCCTATCTTAATAGCATTAAATTGTGAAGATTGAACATATTCTTTAAAACGTTCAAGTAGTTTATTAGTCACTAACCTCCTCCTTACTGCTTTTTAAAAGATCTATACTTAAACCAAGACTTTGAAGTTCTTTCAATAAAACATTAAACGACTCTGGAACACCAGGCTCAGGTACTTCATCATTTCGTACCAATGCTTCATATACTTTATGTCTACCAGTTATATCATCAGATTTGTAGGTTAACATTTCTTGTAAAGTATAAGCTACTCCATGACCTTCAAGCGCCCAACCTTCCATCTCTCCAAATCTTTGACCACCAAATTGAGCTTTACCACCCAATGGTTGTTGTGTAACAAGAGAGTATGGTCCAGTAGAACGAGCATGTAATTTATCATCAACCATATGATTCAGCTTCATCATATAAATACATCCAAACGTAACTGGCTGATCAAAATAATCACCAGTTCGGCCATCTCTTAATTTAAATGTTCCACCTAGCGGTAAATTTAAATCTTCAAGTATAGGCTTAATATTAGTATCATAATCACCACCATCAAATACAGGTGCTTTAAAGAACAAACCTTCTTTGCTAGTTTTATAAGCTAAATCCCAAATACCATCTTTGCCATATTTAGACTCATAATCATCAATTAAATCAGAACCATAATATTTAGATAATAATTTATAAATATCTTTATATCCTTTTGTCTCTAACTGCTCTTTTATTTTGTCCCCTATTTTTTTACCTGCATAACCAATAATTGTTTCCAATATTTGACCCACATTCATACGAGAAGGAACACCAACAGGATTTAAAATGATATCAACCGGAGTACCATTATCAGTGTAAGGCATATCTTCTCTTGGAACAATAATGGAAACAACACCTTTATTTCCATGTCTGCCAGCCATTTTGTCACCAACAGATATATGTCTTTTCATAGCAATGTATACTTTAACTATTTTGATTACACCGGAAGGAAGAACATCGCCCTTACGTAATTTATTAACCTGCTCTTCTTTTAAGCCATTTAAAATTCTAATTTGATTATCATAAAGAGTTCTTAAATTAGCTATTTCTTCATTAATCTCTTTATTTTCAGCTCGTGTATTTAGAAGCAAATCTTTTAATTCAAGTTTATTTAAAGCATTCGCATCAAGAATTTCATAACCTTTTGTACTCTTTTGAACAGGCTGATTCTTAATTAGACTCTTAATTTTTTCTGATACCGATTTATCTACTAAAGATAAATGAAGCTTAAAATCAGATTCTATTTTGATAGTTTGTTGAGTTACAATTTCCTTATATCGTTTATCTTTTCTTACGCCGCTTCTTGAAAAGACTTTAACATCAATAACAGTACCAGCTACTCCAGGTGGAACTCGTAAAGATGTATCTCGTACTTCTCTAGATTTTTCACCAAATATTGCTCTTAACAATTTTTCTTCTGGTGAATATTGGATATCTCCTTTTAAGGTTACCTTACCCACTAAAATATCACCAGGTCGTACTCTTGTACCAACTTTCACTATACCATCTTCATCAAGCCCAGTAAGAGCAGATTCAGATACATTAGGTATATCTCTAGTAATTTCTTCTGGCCCTAATTTAGTATCCCGTGCATCAATAATATATTCATCAATATGTACAGAAGTTAATGTATCTTCAGCAATCAATCTTTTGTTTAATATTATAGCATCTTCAAAGTTATAACCATGCCATGGCATAAAAGCAACTAATAAATTAGTTCCCAAAGCCAATTCACCATCTGAAATTGAACTTCCATCAGATAAAATATCACCAGCATTAATACGTGCACCAACTTTAACCGTTGGTATTTGATGTATCCAAGTACTATAGCTAGATCTTTTAAATTTTCTTAAATAGTAAACATCTATATTGTCAGCCATCCAATCATCAAGATTTTTAAAGGATGATTCATCAACTCTAACAACTATTTTTTCAGAAGTTACTAATTCAACAATACCCGATCTTTTAGCTGTTATAACAGCACCTGATGCTCGAGCAATTTCAGATTCCATACCAGTTGAAACAATTGGAGATTGCATTCTAATTAATGGGACAGCTTGCCGCTGCATATTTGAACCCATTAAAGCTCTTGTAGCGTCATCATGTTCCAAAAACGGAATCAACGCGGTAGATACCGAAATTAACTGCTTTGGCGAAATATCTATATAATCTATTTTTTCCTTGTCAGCATATAAAAAGTTCCCATTATGGCGAGCAAAGACCTGATCATCAATTAATTCTTTAGTTGCCGGATTTATTGAATCAGATTGAGCAATAAATTTATCATTTTCCTCAAAAACATCCAACAGCTTTATTTCATCAACCATTTTACCATCTTTGACTGGTCTATAAGCCGTTTCTATAAAACCTAAATCATTAACAAAGGCATACGTAGCTAATGAAGAAATTAAACCTACAGTTTGACCTTCTGGTGTTTCAATAGGGCAAATTCTACCATAATGTGAAGTATGAACGTCACGAACCTCAAAAGTAGCACGATCTTTTAATACACCGCCAGGCCCAAGCGCTGATAATCTTCTTTTATGAGCTATTTCAGCTAAAGGATTAGTCTGATCCATAAATTGAGATAATTGACCGGTTCCAAAAAATTCTCTTAAAACAGCTGCTAAAGGCTTAACATTCAAAAAGTCTTGTGGCATAAGAGCACTATGAACTTCTTGTATCCTAAATCTTTCTTTAACTATTTTTTCTATTCTTAATAAGCTAATATATATTTGGTTATTTAACAGTTCTCCAACTAAGCGTACCCGACGATTACCCAAATTATCAATATCGTCAATTTCGCCTTCACCTTTTTCTTTAAGATTTACCAAATACTTTATTGTCGCAATTATATCTTCTAAAGTTAATGCTAAAATATCTTCAGAAATATTTAAATTCAATTTTCTATTTAAGCGAATTCGGCCTACTTTAGTCAAATCATATAACTTATTATTAAATAAAATTGATTCAAGTCGCTCTTTAACCTCTTTTAATGATGAACTATCACCTGCCCAAACTTTTAGTTGAAGTTCCTTTAATGCATCTTCCTCATTATAACAACGATCATTTAATAGAGTTAATGCTATAGTTGGTTGTAAAACATAACCAGACGCTTTTATAACTTCACATTGAACTTTATTAAATTTTTTCAAATGATCATAGGTCTCATCAGTAAATATTGAACCTTGCTCAACAATTAATTCACCAGTTTCAGCATCAATAGCATCAGAACCAAAAACCCTATTAATTAAATTAACTTTCTTTAAAGTTAAACGATCAATACCTAGTTTTTTTAATTGAGTAATAAGATCTCGAGTTATTCTTTTGCCAATATACTTGTCCTCATCAGATAAGGCAGAAAGCATCCCCTTTTCGATGCGCATACCAATAGAATTATCATCAAGTAACTGAAAAAATTCTCCATGCTCTACTTGTATAACATCTGATTTATAAAATAATGATAAAATTTTTTCCCGTGGTACCCCCAATGCTTGTAGTAAAGTCGTAACTGTAAGTTTCTTTTTCTTATCTATTCTTACATTTAAAATATCATTAGTATCATATTCAAAATCAAGCCAAGAACCTCTCATAGGTATAAGTCGTCCCACATAATAAGGCTTACCTCTGAGATCTTTACCTTTTTTACTTTGAGAAAATACTGCGCCGGGTGATCTATGAAGCTGACTCACAACAACACGGTCAACACCATTTATTAAGAATGTTCCCAAATTACCTAGTTTGAATCTACCTTGATCTTCATATATATCAGCCATCACTGGGACGTCTGCAAAAAAGAGATCTTGCTCTTTTATATCCCTCAAAAGCTTATTATTACCCTCTTCATCAGTTTGCCATGTAATTAACTGCAGCTTTACTCGTAATGGCATAGAAAAAGTTTGCCCACTTGATCGACATTCTTCTAATGTCATGGGTATTTGTATAGTTACTCTAGATAAACAGTTAGAACAAGTTTTGTATCGAGCAGATTTTTTATCACAAAATTTACATCGCAAATCATCATCTAATCTAGAAGTATCACTCTTTTTGCATGAAGAGCAACTCCAGCTGTAGCGATTGTGTATACCTGTAACTTTACCACAAGTACAAGCCCAATTACCTAACTCGTAACTTATATATTCTAGAGACATTTTATCGCTATATTCAATAGGGAATATGTCCCTTAAGACCTTTTCTAACCCAATCAAATTTCTTTCTGAAGGCAAATAATCTAATTGTGCAAAATCGTTAAATGAACGGGACTGGATCTCAATTAAGTTAGGTACCGGAACTGTATCCTTAATTTTTCCAAAAGACCGTCTAATAGGTTCATTCCCCTTACGGAGGATAGACATTAAGCTGCTCCTTATTTACCAACTGTTTTTAAATTTTTTACCAAAATTGACATCCTTCACTTAGTTATTTAGTCAATTATTTCTAAGGATATCGCCCATTAATTAGCATACCGCTAATTAATTATTTATGAAAACGCTAAAAAGTCCACATGGACAAAATTAATGCTGAACATGTGGTTATAAGATAGCCAAAATACTAAATATAGATAGTTATTTGGCTATATAAAGATGGTATCCGCTCCCTAACGGATACCAAAACCAATTCAATTAAGATAATTCTACTTTAGCACCTGCAGCCTCTAAAGCTTCCTTAATCTTTTTAGCATCTTCTTTTGAAGCTGCCTCTTCAATTGTCGCAGGAGTTTCTTCAACCATTTTCTTAGCGTCACCTAAACCAATAGAGCTTTTAGCGGCCCTTAGAGCTTTAATAACACCAATCTTATTTGCACCAGCATCAGTAAGCACAACTTTAAATTCTGATTTTTCTTGAGCTTTAGGCCCAGCTTCTTCAGCTTTAGCACTAGAAGGTGCAGCAGCAACAGCCATCGCTCCTGAAACTCCCCAAGCGTTTTCTAGCGCTTTAGAAAATTCAGCAAGCTCAAGCACTGTTAATTGGTTGATTTCATTAAGCAATTGTTCTATTTTGGATGCCATTTTGTTCTCCATCACTTTCATTATAAAATTTTACGAACTTTTCTGACGTTTTTCAGCAATTTGATTAATTATAACTGCCAAACGAGATCTTACTTGATTTAACACATAAGCAAATTTTGTTAACGGACCCTTTAATGCCCCACAAAATTGTGCTTTAACGATTTCATCTGATGGCAAAGATGCAAGAAATTTAATTTTTGATTGATCTATAACTCGCTTATCTATAGACCCAGCTATAATCGTTAATTTTTCATTTTCTTTAGCAGCTCGATCAAGAATCTTAGCAATACCAGTTATATCTTTATTTACAAAAATAACTGCTATTTGATCCTTAAAATATGAAGCAAGATCCTCTAATGCTGAACTTCTAACTGCAATTTTTAAAAGAGTATTTTTCGCTACTTTTAACGACCCTCCCTTCAATCGAAGACTTTTTCGAAGTCCTTGTACAGCACCAACGGTCATTCCTTGCATACCAACAACAAAAGATGATTTTGAATTTTTAAATTCATCTTTTATTGATCGAATAACTGCCTCTTTTTCTTGACGATTCATAGGAATTACCTCTTATTGAATTTCTTCAGGATTTACCTGAACACCTATTCCCATCGTAGATGAGACAATAACTTTTTTAATAAATTGACCCTTTGCAGTAGCAGGTTTTGATAAAGAAAGAGCCTTCAAAAAAGCTTTTAAATTTTCAGCAAGGCTTTTTTCATCAAAAGATTTTTTACCTATCAAAAAATGAACAATAGCATTCTTATCATTCTTGAAAAACAATCTTCCACCTTTTAATTCAGAAACAGCATTTTCTATTTCAAAAGTAACTGTTCCATTCTTCTTGCTAGGTACTAAACCTTTTGGCCCTAATATTTTAGCTACTTTAGCTATTAAAGTCATAAGATCTGGCGTTGCTACAGCATAATTAAAATCAAGCCAACCACCTTCTATTTTTTCAATAAGATCTTCTGCTCCAACATAATCTGCTCCTGCTTTTCTAGCAGCATCAGCATAATCACCTTTTGCAAAAACAGCGATTTTTACAGCCTTACCTATACCATGTGGTAAAACAACAGAACCTCGGACTACCTGCTCACCTTTTGATGGGTCTATTCCCAAATTTACATTTACATCAATAGACTCATTAAATTTAGCAAAGGCCAATTCTTTAACTTTTTTTATACCTTCTAGTACTGACATTGGTTGCTTTAATTCTGCTAACTTTTCCTTAGCAGCATTATATTTTTTACCATGATTCATATAAGCCTCTTACTAAATTACCTTAATGCCCATACTTTTTGCACAACCTATGATGATCTTGACCGCTTGATCAATATCAGTAGCACTTAAATCAGGCATCTTAATTTTTGCAATATCTTCAATATCTTTTAAAGATATCTGGCCAACACTAACGTTAGGCTTAGAAGAACCCTTGCTTAAGTTTATCTTTTTTTTGATTAATTCTGATGTAGGAGGCGTCTTTACAACAAAATCAAACGTACGGTCCTTGTAAACAGTAATTACCACTGGAATAGTTTGACCTTTTTTGTCAGCCGTTCTAGCATTAAATTGTTTACAAAAATCCATAATGTTTACACCTTGTTGCCCTAAAATTGCTCCAACTGGTGGAGCCGGCGTTGCTGCGCCTCCCGGAACTTGCATGCGCAAGCTTGCTTTTATCTCTTTTGCCATATTGTCCTTTATTATTGTCTAACCTGGTCAAAATTTAATTCTACCGGTGTCATTCTTCCAAAAATACTTACCATCACCGTAAGCTTTTCACTTTCATCATCTATATTTTCAACTATTCCCATAAATCCAGCGAATGGTCCTTCCTTGATCTCAACTTCTCTTCCCATTTCAAACTTAGGAAGTTCCCTAGAAACAACAACCTCACCTCTAACTTGTGAGTTAATCCTTTCTATTTCCTTATTAGAAATAGGAGTATTAAGTAAACGCACTATCCGTGCAGTAGACTTAACAAGGCGCATAGCCTCTTGAACTCCTTCCATTTCTATAAGCATATAACCAGGAAAAAGTTGTTGATCTTTCGCAGATTCTGGCTCTATAAAAATCTGTTTCATCTTAGCTGATGGAATTAATATAGAACCAAACAAGTCTTGCAAATGCTCCTCTTGTATTCTTTTTTCTAAATCAGCTTTTATAATATTTTCATATCCAGCAAAAACCTGGACAACATACCATTTTTTCATTTACAAGCTATTGCTATTTTTTAATCAAGTTAAATATATTTTCGTAAATAATCCATCTATTAGCATTATCAATTAAACCAATATATACCGTAAAAAAGAAAACTAATATCAGAGTTACTAAAGTTGCACCTAAAAATTCATTTCTTTTAGGCCATTCTACACGGCCAAGTTCAACTTTAACTTCTTTTAAAAACTGCACCAATTGTTTCATTCACTCACCAATCTTTCTTTTCTCAAGGTTATTTTTGGCAGGCCAGGAGGGATTTGAACCCCCAACCATCAGATTTGGAGTCTGCTGCTCTGCCGTTAGAGCTACTGGCCTACAAATATATACTCGCAAAAAAACGTTTTATTTCGTCTCTTTATGAGTTGTATGCTTGCGGCATCTACAACAAAATTTACTCAAGTTTAATGCACCACCAGCACGCTTCTTAGCAATAACATTGGTATAATTTCTTTCTTTACAAATTTCACAAGCTAAATGATTAGTAATACGATTCTTTGCCATGGGTACCTATTCTTATAACAACAAAACATGGAGCCCACAACCGGATTTGAACCGGTGACCTCTCCCTTACCAAGGAAGTGCTCTGCCGACTGAGCTACGTGGGCAGGTAAATCTACATGTACAACATTGAAATTATTATAACAGAATTAAAACAAAAAACAAGAAAATAATGGAGCTGGTGACTGGATTTGAACCAGCGACCTACTGATTACAAATCAGTTGCTCTGCCAACTGAGCTACACCAGCATCTTATTTCTATAAATATGGGCCCGCTTTACTACGCATTTGCTTCGCAATAGCTACGGCGGACATGCAAACAAAGTATGGAGCGGGAAACGGGACTCGAACCCGCAACCTACAGCTTGGAAGGCTGCCGCTCTACCAATTGAGCTATTCCCGCCCGTGAAATTCAATTCGTTCTAACAAACTTTATGTGACCAAAGTTTTACAGAAACGCCTATTAAGGCCGTCCAACTCGAACGGATTACTATAGTTTTTAGATCTTATCGTGTACTTTGTCAAGCGCTTTGTTTAATTTAGCGTAATTCTACTTCGTTAGAGCTTCAAAGGGCATACTTCGCAGCCAATCTTTTTAAAATATTCTTCAAAGTATGGCCTGCCATACGTAGCTTGCCAAGCCGGCAGGCATGGATAAGCGAAGTATGGTGGTGAGAGTAGGATTCGAACCTACGAAGGCATTCGCCGGCGGATTTACAGTCCGCTCCCTTTGGCCTCTCGGGCATCTCACCTAAATCTCATTTCAAAGATCTCAAACTAATTTAGCACATACAAACTAGAATAAATTGTTTGAAAAATTTTGCAAGATCTTTTATTGTATAAAATCTTACATTGGCTAATTTAAACTACAAAATTATAAAATCACAACAAGATATTTGCCACAATAATTACATATATTTAAATGCAAAATAAATTATCAAACCAAATTTTTAAACAACCTAAACTTTGATCGAATAAGTTAACAACCGTTTATCTTCTCCAAAATGCTCAATTGAAATGGTACAAACTCGGTTATTTAAATAAGGCATAATTATTTCGGGCCATTCAATAAACGACCATGAATTAGGTTGATATAAAAGCTCATCAAACCCAGCATAAAAAAATTCATCTGCTGATTGCATTCTATATAGATCAAAATGATAAAAAGATTGTCCATATGCATTTTGATATTTACACATATAAGCAAATGTTGGACTTGTTATTACATCTTTCACACCCATTTCTCTTAATAACATCTTAATCAATGTAGTTTTGCCAGCACCAAGGTCACCTATAAAGGTAAAGATTGAGCATCTGTCAAAGAAATTCATCAACAATTTTACTGCACTGTTTATTTCTTGAAGTCCATAAATTAATTTGCCAGATTCCATATTAAAGCTTTTTCTTAATATTTAAAATTTTCTTATCTGATTTAGATAATTTTTTTAGGGAAATTGGTTCTTTTGCATGTTGTATAGTTTCCTCTAATTTGTAAAAAGGAATATTTTCTGATTCAGCCATAAGTTTATCTAATTCTAGATTGTCTTCCTTAGAGCTTTTATGAATAGGGCCTTTGAGTTTAACAACATTATTTTTCTTATTATCTCCATGATGCCCTCGATCTTTTAACGATTCATTCATCAAATAAAGGAATGCAGATGATTTAATTGTAACAATTCCTAAACTTACCGCAGTCCGGTAAATTTCTAAATCAGAACTAACTACTGCAATATCTTCAACCCTATGCATGAATATATAATCCTTAATATAATCATCAGCAGAAATATTTTTAGAAAAATATATAGAAATGTGCTTATTCTCTTGGCTATAAATATCGAAGGTATTGTATCCATCAAAAACTAAGATTATTTGATGATTCTTAACCATAGAATAATTGGCTATTTTCTGTATAAAAAACCGTAACTGATTTTCATTAACCAATTTATGTCTATACATTTCATTTAATAAATTATAACCGTCAATAACTAAAATCATATGCTTATTAATTAGATCATTGCTAAATCTCTCATTTACAAATAAACTTATTATTAAGTATACATTAAATATTGTTCAATTTTAAGGTTTTTCACCAATGGAACAACTTATAGGTATGCGGCAACGCATTAAATCGGTTCAAACGATTAAAAAAATAACTCAAGCAATGAGATTGATTTCTATTTCTACGCACTCTAGATTAAATAATAGAAAACTCAATTTAGAAAAATATAAAGAATCTCTGTTCGAGCTTTATTTAACCATTCAAGCAAATTTAGAACCTGAAGAAAAATTAATATCACAAACTAATGCTAATAAAAAAAACTTAATTATAGTTGTTGGTTCACAAAAAGGGCTATTAGGTACATTCAATTCCAGTTTGTTTAAATTTTTTGAAAAAGAATATACCCCTACTATAGATGATCAATTTATCACCGTAGGAAAAATTAGTTCAGATTATGTACGAAAAATCAGAAATATACCTACTGTTATGTCTTTTGATATTTTCAATTCGATAAACTTTACCGATATAGCTTATGAAATAACAAATTTTATCTTACAAAATATTACAAATTATGATTCTATTTTATTATTCGCAAATCACCCTAAAACCTTTTTCTTACAGGAACCATCAAGGTTTATTTTGCTTCCTTTCCAACAAATAGGTATTTCGAAAAAAGAGATCAATTCTCGTGACTATAAAATTTCGGAACCAACTAAACTGATCACTTCTCTAGAAAAAATAATATTAAATACGCTCTTACAGAATACCTTATTTAACTCATTATTAGCGGAACAAGCAGCTAGATTTTTATCGATGGATACCGCAACAAGAAATGCTGAAAATCTTATAACAGATATGCAAACAAGTTATAATAAATTACGCCAAGCATCAATTACCAAAGAATTGACTGAAGTAACCGCTGGCCTTGGGTCATAAAATTCACATAGAATTAATTAGCTATTATTTATAATTGAAATATTATTGACCAAATTTTCATAAATGCTATCATTAAATGATAAATATATAAATGAATTAATGGAGTAAATATGAAAATCAAAAATATCCTCTCTCTCGTAATATTAATAAATATTGCTATAATATCTCAAATTTTTACTATGGAAGAACGCTTTGAGAACCAACAAATAGCAGAAGATGAAGATATAACTGAAAAATTAATACAGATATCTGAAGAATCAATACAAGGGATTATAGCGGCAGAATTTGAAGAATTAGAGATAATTAGAAAATCCAAATTCAATAATTTAAATTCACGAGATAGATGTGGAAAAACTGCTTTACATAGGGCAGTAGAAGCCAATAACATAAAAAAAGTAAAAGTGCTCTTGCAAAAAGGTATTGATCTAAATATAAAAGATCAACATGGATTTACTGCTTTACATG
>Ga0207074_1023_pt1 | contig 26304 bp, 26 predicted proteins | sample Alteio_BWMinHeat_66_FD_153567 | JGI IMG/M metagenome (GOLD analysis project Ga0207074, IMG submission 153567) | Enriched cells from forest soil in Barre Woods Harvard Forest LTER site, Petersham, Massachusetts, United States -... | ecosystem: Environmental > Terrestrial > Soil > Temperate forest >...
TACACGTTTCGCACGCCGCCCGACACTTCGGTCGAGGAACTGGGGAACTTCCTTACAGCTCGCGTTCACCGGACCGTCGTGGGGCATTACCCGGAAGAATCCCAATTCCAAGCCGCTGCATACCATCGGCGCGTTCGTGCGGGCACGAGTGGACTTCTCAGGATCGGCCCGGCGTCGATTCAATTTGTCAGCGATAAACCGGCCGATTCCCGAACCTGGCTTTATAGAGACATCGAAACCATTGGAAGGCCGGATTCGTTCCGCTTCCGGGTGACGACGAGCCGCGAGACGTACGTTCTCGAACTCAAAGAAGACCTTCCAGAAGCGGCGTACGAGCTTGCGTGGAGCAAAATCTACAACCTCGAAAGGAGCGGCAAATGAAACAGTAGCGGTGTAAGCATCGGTGAGGAACAAGGCAGTCTAAATCTCAATTTCAAGAAAGGTAAAACTAATGAGCACGAGAAGAAGCATTCTTGCAGCAGTGCTGGCACTTGCGTGCCTGTTTGCCGTCAACAGCTTTGGCCAGGACAAGGCCAAGGGAAAAGCCAAATCGTACACCTTCCACGGAAAGGTCACGGCCGTGACCGAGAAGGGATTGACGGTCAACGGTGAGAAGGTGGAAGGCTGGATGGACGCGATGACGATGACCTATCCCGTCGACAAACCTGAAGCGTTGAAGATGGTGAAAGTGGGCGACCAAATCATGGCTACCGTCTACGAAGGAGATATGACCCTCCACAACGTGATGACCATGCCGCCGGGCAAGATGACCATGCCGTCGGACAAGGCTGATAAGCAGAAGTAAGTGGGATTAGGGCGATGCCCCGCGTCCGCGCATCGCTCTTCATCCTGCGACGAAACAGCGCCCTAAACAGAACATCATAAGGAGACCAAACCGTGAAACGTAGAAACATCCTCGTGGCCATCACCAGTCTTGTCGTTCTGGCGATATCCTCACCTTCGCAATCAGCCGGCCCATTGGTGACCGTCTTCAAGGACCCCACTTGCGGGTGCTGTGGCAAATGGGTAGAACATCTCAAGGCCAACGGCTTCACAGTCAAAGTACAGGAAGTGAATGACACCTCGCCTTATGAGAGGCAGTACCGTGTTCCGCGAAGCATGGTGTCCTGCCACACCGCGGTCGTGAATGGCTACACAATAGAGGGACATGTTCCGGCGGCGGAGATCAAACGCCTCCTGAGTGAGCGGCCGAAGGCGGTCGGACTGGCGGTGCCTGGTCATCGATATGAAGATCGCCGGGTTGATCCTTCAACGTCCGCACGCGAGTGACCTTCAGATCGAACACACTATTCTCGGGAGCAGCCGTCGTAAACAGTGGCACCAATACTGTCAAAGCAAAGAGTCTAACGAGCGTCATACGGCCTCCTTGGCCAGCTTCCGAACTTCAAATCCCTTCCAGATTTCGTACACGGCTGGGTAGACGATGAGTTCAAGCAGGAACGATGTGAAGATACCGCCGACCATGGGGGCAGCGATGCGCCGCATCACGTCGGAACCGGCGCCGTGCGACCACATGATCGGCACCAGTCCCAGAAACATCACGGCGACGGTCATTACCTTGGGCCGGAGGCGTTTCACCGCGCCATCCTCGATTGCGGCGCGGAGATCGTCCATGTTTCGCATGAGGCCGGACCGCTTTCGTTGTTCGTAGGCGAGCTCCAGATACAGCAACATGAACACCCCCGTTTCCGCGTCAACACCGAGGAGAGCGATCAGCCCCACCCATACGGCGACGCTCATGTTGTAGCCGAGGAAATAGAGCAACCAAATCGCGCCCACCGCCGAGAACGGCACGGCCAAAAGGATGATGAGTGTCTTTGCGAACGAACCGGTATTGAAGTAAAGGAGCAGTAGAACAATGAGCAGCGTTACGGGAACCACCACCTGCAGGCGCTCGGTCGCGCGCTGGAGATACTCGAATTGGCCGCTCCAGACTAGCTGGTATCCGGGCGGAAGCTGAACGTTCTGGGCCACCGCCCGTTGCGCGGCCCTAACGTAGGTGCCCAAGTCGACTCCCTTGGTATCGACGTAGACGAACCCAGCCAGGAATCCTTCTTCGTTTTTGATCATCGGCGCTCCGCTGCGCACGGTAAGACTGGCCAACTGGGAAATCGGAACCTGCGCTCCGTCCGGAGTCGGGATCATGACCCGGCGAAGTTTCGACAAATCATCGCGGAGACCGCGAGCATATCGAACGCTGACTGGATACCGCTCGCGTCCCTCAACCGTCGTCGTAACTTCCTCACCGCCCACCGCAGCTTCGAGGATCTGGTTCACTTGGGCAACGCTCAGGTTATAGCGAGCGGCTTCTTCACGATTCACTTGGTAGTCAATGTAGTAGCCTCCGGTGACGCGTTCGAAAAATGCGCTGCGCGTTCCCTGGACGCCTTGCAGCGCCTTTTCTACCTGCAGACCGATATCCTCGATGGTTTCGAGCTTTGGTCCCATGACCTTCACGCCGACGGGCGTCCGAATCCCTGTCGTAATCATGTCGATGCGGGTCCGGATGGGAAAGAGCCACGCGTTGGAGAACGACGGAATCTGGACAGCGCGATCAAGTTGTTCGATGAGAGCTTCCCACGTGATGGGTTGGTCCTCCGGCCAATACCGCGCGAGCCGCGGTCTGAGCCACGATGGCGCCCAGCTCGAATACCAGCGCGCCGTATGCTCGGTCCGCCACGCAGTCTCCGGCTTGAGCACGACAGTCGTTTCCACCATGCTCATGGGAGCCGGGTCGGTGGCCGTGTCCGATTTTCCGATTTTTCCGTAGACGCTTTGGACCTCCGGGAATTGATGTAGCAGCTTGTCCTGGATCTGCAAATACTTGCCGGCTTCGGTAACTCCGATCCCCGGCAGCGTGATCGGCATGTAAAGGATCGAGCCTTCGTTCAGCGGTGGCATGAATTCTGAACCAAGACGTTGATAGACGGGAATCGTAATCACAACGGTCGCGATGGCGAGGATGATGACGACCCACCGGAATTTCAGAGCCGCGCGCACGACGGGGTGGTAGAGCTTCATCAGAGGCCGGCTGATCGGGTGCCTCTCCTCGCTGTGAATCTTTCCTACTAATACGGCGTTTGTGATGCGAGCGAGCCACCTTGGGCGGAACTCGAATTCGCGGATGCGCAAAAACAGAAGCATGATCGCCGGAACCAGAGTGATCGCCAGGACCGCTGCGATCATCATCGAGAAGTTCTTGGTGAAAGCTAGCGGTTTGAACAATCTCCCTTCCTGGTACTGGAGGGCAAAGATCGGCATAAAGGAGACCGCGATCACCAGGAGCGAGAAGAAGCTCGGCCCTCCGACTTCCTTTACCGCGTCTATGATCACTTGCTTCGCAGGCCCCGGACGGCCCTCGGCCTGCCAATGCTCCAACTTCTTGTGGGTTTGTTCGACAACGACAATCGCTGCGTCCACCATCGCCCCGATAGCGATGGCGATCCCGCCCAGGGACATGATGTTCGCTGTCAAGCCAATCGCCTGCATCGGAATGAATGCCAGGACGACCGCGATCGGGATAGTGAGAATCGGTATGATCGCGCTCGGCGGGTGCCAAAGAAAGATGAGAATGACGATACTGACGATGAGCAACTCCTCGAGAAGCGTGTGGCGTAAGGTGTCAATAGATCGGTCAATGAGGTCCGAGCGGTCGTACGTCGTCACCACCTCGACGCCGGGCGGCAGGCTGGACTTCACCTCGCCCAATTTTCTCTTTGCCTGTTCGATCACATCGCGCACATTCTGGCCGTACCGGACAATGACAGTTCCGCCCGTTACCTCGCCTTCGCCGTTCAACTCCACAATGCCGCGCCGCATGTCTGGGCCGAGTTCGACACGCGCCACATCGCGTACGCGGATCGGCGTACCGTTGTCGCCGGTTGCGACTGCGAGATTTTGGATATCGGCCAACGACTGGATGTAGCCGCGTCCTCGTACCAGGTATTCCTTGCCTGTCATTTCGAGGCTCCGCGCACCCACCTCGTTGTTGCCGTTGCGTACCGCATCCATTACCTGCATCAGCGGAACCTTGTAGGCGAGCAAGCGATTCGGATCGACGTTGACCTGATATTGCTTCACGAACCCGCCGATGGTGGCGACTTCCGCCACGCCCGGCACGCTTTGCAGCCAATAGCGTAGGTACCAGTCGTTAAAGGAGCGCAACTGCTGAAGGTTGTTTTGGCCGGTCTTGTCCACAAGGGCGTACTGGAAAGCCCAGCCGACCCCGGTTGCATCAGGCCCGAGCTTCGGCGCGACACCTTCGGGAAGCTTCCCGCTGATCTTGCTCATGTATTCGAGCACTCGCGTTCGGCCCCAGTAAATGTCGGTCCCCTCATCGAACACTACGTAGACATACGAGAAGCCATAGTCCGAGCTGCCCCGCACGGTGCTCACGTGTGGCGCGGCAAGCATGGCCGAAACAATCGGATACGTAATCTGGTCCTCGATCAGGTCGGGACTGCGGCCGGGCCATTCGGTGTAGATGATGACCTGCGGATCGGAAAGATCCGGAATCGCGTCGAGCGGAATGTTACGCATCGACCAGACTCCGTACAGAGTCAGGCAGATCGTCAGGATAACGATCAGCATTCTGTTCCGCGCCGAGAATTCAATAATGCGGTTTATCATTTAGTTCCCTTAGCGGGCCGTAACGCTGGTTTCTGCGACGCCAACAACGGCTCCGTTCTTGCGCACCGTTACTGTCGTCTGCCACGTCCATGCCATCAAAAACTCGATTTGTCCGGCGTAGACGCCGTTCCCGGCTTCCGTTAGCGTTGACTTCGAGCTCATCGGCGCCATCGCGCCCATCTGCGGCATGAAGAGCCCGACATCAACCTGCGCACCTGTGATTGGCTTGCCCGAAGCATCTTTCACCAGCAGCCGAATTGGATTCATTCCGGTCTTCGCTGTCTTTGGGTCCAGAACCTCAACGGAGATCGACTGCGTTGTTCCGGGCGCGCCCGCCGGCGCCTGGGAGGGAGCGCCCATCCCTGCAAATGCTCCCTTCAGACGGCTCTCCGAATCGACAATGAAATTGGCGCCGGTGACAACTCTCTCGCCTGGCTTCAAGCCTTCTTGAATGCCTATCTTGTCCCCCGAGTCCGCGCTCGCCTTCACTTTACGCGGCTGGACGTAGCCGTTGCCCTTGTCTACGAACACGTATTGTTCGGTACCGGTATCCATGAGAGCGTCCTGCGGAATCAAAACCTGCCTGCCAAGGGCGGCTGACATGGTGATATTTGTGAACATCTCCGGCTTCAAAGAGAGATCGGGGTTTGCGAACTCCATTCGTACTTGCACCGTGCGAGTCTTCGGATCGAGAAACGGATAAATGAATTCGACGCGCCCGTTGAGTTTCCGCCCACCGCCTGAGTAAGGAAGCTCGACGATTGCCGACTGTCCGGTATGGATAAAGGGAAGATCGGTTTCATACACTTCACCCAAAATCCAAACGTGAGTGAGATCCACGATCGTAAACAGGTCCTTGGTCGGATCGACGAACGTGCCGTGGTGATAAGCCGCTCGCTCCATCACGATCCCAGTCACTGGCGAATAGACGGCGATCGCGCGCTTGACCTTGCCCTCCGCTTCGAGACTCTGGATCTCCTGATCTGAGACGTCCCATAAGCGGAGCCGTTCTCTCGCGGCCGCGATCAGATTCTCCGAACCCACCGCCGCGGACGCCACAGTGCTATTTCGCAATAGATCACGGGACTTCAATGCGAGAAGGAAGTCCTGTTGGGTCGCGAGCAGATCCGGGCTGTAGATCGTGAAAAGGGGATCGCCGGCGCGAACCGGCTTGCCTACCGAGTCCGCAAAAACCTCTTCGATGTACCCCGATACCTTGCTATGAATGTGTGTGAGGTGAGTTTCGTCATAGGTCACTTTGCCGACAATTCGAATCTCCTTGGTGAGCGTTCCCATTTCCGCCGGGACAGAGCGCATTCCGATGAGCTGTTGTTTCTCGGGGGGCACGAAAATTGCGGTGTCCTGCGTCGTCGCATTCGGAACTGGTGTGGGAGTAGCCGGAGACGAATCGGTCTTGGCCATTTTAGTCATGGCGGTTTGGGCCATGACCGTTCCCTGTGCTGGCCCCTGTCGGATCAAGCCGAAGTACGTTAGCGCGCCGACAGCAAGGACTGCCACGCCTACCAGCGAAATTTTGCGAACTCGGTTCATTTGCTTACCTCCATAAAAGGGACCAGTTCTTTGCCCACGATTGGTTCAAGCCGCGCGAGGGCTTCTTCGTGCCGAGCGACCTCGTCGTAATACTGGCGCTCCAGGCTGATCAAATTCGTAAGATTCGTCACCAAACTCAGGAAGTCGATATTGCCGACCTCGTACGCGGACGAGGCTGAGTCCACTGTTAATTGGGCTTGAGGCAGCAGCGTCGTCTTGTACAGGGTCAAAATACGTTCGCTGCTTTGGATCGCAAGGTACTGGTCCTTAACCTGGAAGATTGCCTGTTGCTGCGCGGATCGGTAATTCTGCTTGGCTTCGTTGAGACGCGAATAAGATTCTTCGAGTGCGTAGCGCTGTTTGCGTGCGTAGTAGATCGGTATCTTCACTTCCACGGTCGCCATGTAGTGTTCCGGAAAATTTCCGCCTGTGTGGTCCCATTCGAGGTTCACGCCGAAGTCCGGGCGGAAATCCTTCAGGCTACGATTGATGCCCACGGCTCGGGCGTCCACCATCTTCTGTTCGGCGCGTATGCGGGGAGCTTCGTTCGTTGCCTTGACTAAATCATCGAGCGACATCGAGAATGCGCTGGTTTGAACTTGAGTGGGGGCGCGGAGGCTGACACTGGGTACGGCCAATAGCGACGCGATCTCCGCCTCGGCCCGCTGGCGTTTCTCGTCGAGCATGGCGATCTCTCGTTCCAGGCTGGAGACTTCGAGCTGCGCCTTGAGCACGTCCTGTTGGAGACCCTTTCCGACGGTGTAGCGATTTCGCGCAATCTCCTCGAAGCGGCTGAGCAGGTCACTGTTTTGGTGCGTAAGCTCGATGGCTTTCTGGACCGTGAGCCATTCGTAATAGGCGACCTTCAACCGGGCCGTCAAGTCGAACACTACCGACCGGTAGTTCTGCTGCTCGCTCTCCGCCTCGCGTTTGGCTTCCTCGGAGGCAAGCCCGAGCTTTCCAGGGAAAGGGATTTCCTGCGAGACACCAAATCCCTGGTAAGCAAATTCACTCGGATTCAAACGCGAGAACGGATGCCCAACGCCGAAATTCGTATATCTCGCAGTTGGTTCCGGCAGAGTTCCGGCTTGCGACGGCCGCTTCGTCGCCGCCTCGAAGCGGAAGCGCGCTGCCTGAATCTCGGGGTTGTTCTGGATCAGGCCATTTAACAAATCCTGTGGCCCGTATGGCTTTTCTTCCGCGTGTAAAGCCGCCGTAGCGACAAGAAACATGCAGAAGCGAAGCCTGCGCGTGTTCGCAGGCATACTACCTCCTAAAAGTCTCGAACTTGAATAAAAAACAGGGAGTTCTGGTGACGTGTCGACAGACACGTGCTTAGGAGAGGGCTAAATTAGGAGAGGGAGATTGAGGCGGAAGTCGGGTGGAGAGCCGGGAGGCGGGTGGATCACGACCGCAAAAAATGTGATGAGCGGCTCCGATGTCGTGCTCGGAACCTCTGCCGCCAGTAGATCAAGAGCAGGCGATGAATGGCTGGTTGCCTTGGACGCTACAAACTGGTTGCCGTCCTGAACGGTCGCCTTGCAGCAGTCATCGGAATTCGACGGAGAACACTTGCCCTTCTTACAGCAATCCGCCGCTTTCTGATCGAACTTTCCACCAGCGAAGCAGTCGAAAGGACGTACAAGCAGAAGGACTGCTAAGACGGCAACAGCAATGTGCATGCAACGACGCATCTTTACGCAGGATAGCAGATCGGGCAATGTTCGAAACATCGGCATGAGGGGCGCGTTCCTTGAGCCCGTCATGCCGCGTTTCATAGAAGTCGCATCGACTGGCCGATTGCTGTTTAGGCCCACAGCTACCTTCCCTGAGCCTTCTGACGGGCCTCTTCCTGCGGAGATGGCCGCCCGTATTTCGCTCGATACCACTGGTCGAGCCAAGTGTTGGCGGGTGTTGCAACCAGGCGAGTTGCAGGAGCGGTTTCCTCCCGAAACGCGGTATTTGCCGCCTCGGCCCGCTGACGAGCTTCCGTCGTGGGCGAACTGCGCCCGTATTTCGCGCGATACCACTGATCGAGCCAAGTGTTGGCGGGCGTTGCACCCTGACGAGTAGCAGGAGCAGTTTCCTCCCGAAACGCGGTATTTGCCGCCTCGGCCCGCTGACGAGCTTCCGTCCCGGGCGAGCTGCGCCCGTATTTCGCACGATACCATTGGTCGAGCCAACTGTCGCTAGCCTGGCCGGCCATCAAACCATTGGCGCCCATCACCAGAACGCCAGTAAACAGAATGCTTTTCGCGAACGCTTTCATAACTTTCTCCTTTGCTTGCCGTTGTACTTCTCGAACGATCGGTTTCAGCATCATCGCTTCCAATCGCTTCTATGAGTGAGTTCGCAGCAAGGGCAAGCTCGGTTACATCGCTATCGCTAGAAACCCAGGCCAAGACGGGGCGAATTGAGAGCTGGCGTCGAACCTCGTACCAGACTTAGAGTCCCCGCCCACTGCACAATTGCCGGCTTTTGAGCCACTGGCCAATGTTAATGCTTCACTGAGCGATAGATCTTGACGGATATCCGCGGGGCGCAGTGAACTCTAAAGTCTGTATTGTCAATCCACGACGGGTTTCTGAGTTTGGCAGTCTCAGCTTGGTGCCGAGAGGCGAAATTATCCTGGCACGTTAAATGAAAGTGTAGGGTGTCTGCCAACAGGCACCCAAGGGCAACGGCGCTTTCGCGAGGGTCGTTTAGCAACCTTGGTTAGATGGCACCAATCACGGACGCCGACTCCTCACATTTACATAGAGCACACAAGGGCCGCGACTCTCAAGGAATACGTTGCCGACCGTGTCGAGAAACGACAGTTGAATCGCTCGACAGTGTTCGGCTGCCTTGCGGGTTATGTGCCGCGTGACCAGGAGCGGCTCGTAGCCGGAGTTTGCAAACTTCTCCTTGATGACGACAGGTGTCTCATGACAGTCATCCGATTTGATCGCGGCAACAAATAGCTGAGCGCCATTCTCGATCGCAATTCTAACGACCATATTGGACTCTGGTCCCTTTTCAGAGATGCCCCGAGCGATCGTGCCGCTCAAGCCAGTCGTTCGATGAAGTTCTAATAGGGCCGCTCTGAGTATTTGACGATCCCTAGTAGCTAGCATCGTAGGACAGGCCTTGGGCTGAGTGTTAGTGAGACGCCGCTTCTCCATTTATCGTCTACGCATCAGCTTTTGCCAAAGCGTTACTGGTCACAGTGCAGTATGAGGGAGAGGGTATGAAAAAGGCATAAAGGCGGGGAAGCACTGGCCTAAGAGAGTCTAAGAAGTGCCTGAATCGGCACGCTGCAATCGAGTTGCGGCAATCTTAGGCTGTCCGCCTAACGCTCCGTCGCGAAGGGACGTGACCGGCTTCCTTTACAGCATCCGAAGCTCTTCCGTATGAGACGAAGGAAGCGGGGGAGCGTGGACTCCGAGCCGGTAGCTATTTAAGTCCTTCACTTTCAGCCACTTCGCTCAAAAGAATTCTTTATGAGCAACATCACGCTTTTCGATTTGGGAGAGCGCAAGCCCACCCGTATACTCCCCTCATGGATTCGCGGTCCCAAATATGCCTGACAGGTCCGTGCGCCGTCACCGTTCGTTTCGTTTTTGCGCTGTGCACGCTCGCTTCGGCTTTCGCGCAGACAACAATGTTGGAACTCCGCGAGCCCGGAGCGACGCGAGGCGGGGCGCAGGCGAGTCTGCCCCAGGCGGGCGATCATTGTGCCTCGGCCACCGGAGGCCCAGAAGGCGATGTGTGCGGCGCTCTCGATGGGAACACGATCACCCCTTCTATCGTCGACCAGTCTTCTCCGTCGAGTAGCGGGGAACTGGGTCAACGCACGCAACAATTCCTTGATAAAAGGTTGACTGTCTGGTGCCGGCGCCTGAATCTGGACGAATGGCGGATCTCGGTCAATATGACCCGTCGCAGCGACTTGAAGCCGAAAACGCTCGGCGGGATACGCTGGGATAAGGGCAAGAAGAGCGCCGTCATTTGGGTTTTGGATCCTTCCGATTATCGACTTCCGTTCCCAGAGATGCTGAACGACATGGAGTTGACCATCGTCCACGAGTTGGTTCACCTCGAACTCGCCTCACTACCGCGCAGTGAGGCCAGCCGCAGCACCGAAGAGCATGCGGTTAACGGCATCGCGGAGGCGCTGTTGGCGCTCGATCGCAAGAAACAATAGAAGCTTCTCAAATAGAACAGCGTTTCAGGCGTTTTGCGAGTGGAAGGGGACTCAGTTCTGCGCGGCCGTGCGGCACTCACAATCCAGACAACCATGCGTAGCACATGCACCGCAGGTAAGCGCGACTTGTTTGCGCAGCGCTTCGCGCGCACGATGAACCCTGACGGCGGCATTGTTGGCAGTGATCCCCGCCTCTTCGCCCAGATCTGCCAAACTGCCTTCCTCCAGATCAATCCTCGTCAGAGCTTGGCGATATTGCGGCTTTAGAGTATCCAACAGTCCGGAAACGCATTGGCATATGTCGCCTTTAAACGAGGGCTCCGGCTCAACATGCGTCTCAAGCTGGCGGATCAGAGCCTCAGATGCTCGATCAAACGCTCCGCGCTGCCGATAGTAATCAATGATGGCGTTTCGCAGAACGCGATAGAACCAGGCAACGGCGGACTCTTCGTCACGAACCGCCGCGCCTTTCTCAAGACCCTTGACGAAGGCCGCCTGCAGAATGTCTTCCGCAGCTTCCCTCATACCGATACGGTTCTGAATGAAATTCAAGAACTGTAGACGGCTTTCGAGGAGTCGATCCAGCGCCTGCGGAGAGAGCGATCCGGAATTCGTTGCCATCGTCCTCAACGTAGCATGGGATTGCCTAGCCTTTCGTGTCGAGCCGAACCGATCGCAAGCGTAGGGCGTTTCCCACCACAGATACCGAGCATGTCGGAAGCGTGGGGGGATCGCACCAGCGTGCAATCCCCGTGGCCTGTCCATAGCTAGCTCGCTAGCGCTTCATGGTGCGCGGCCATCTGCTCGGACCGCTGAGCGTCATCCCCGTATCTGTCGGCCGAACGGTGGCAGTGGTCGGTCGTGATTGCTCGGAACTTCGCTGACGAGTAGATGGGGAACCTGGCATACCACGCAGCTTCTTCAGCGTGCTTGTTCGATTCCGTGAGTTGGCGCTGGGCAAGTTGACGATATTCTGCGGCAGGCGCCTTGTGCTGTGTTGGCGCTTCCGCAGTGGCCTCAAGCGCCTTCGTCTGTTTGACGAGCTGTTTCAGACTCATGTTGGTCTTGTCGGCCTGCACGGCCATTAAACCGCTGGCACCCATCACCAGAGCGCCGGTAAACAGAATACTTTTCGCGAACGCTTTCATAACTTCCCCTTTGCTGGCTGTTGTGCTTCTTGAACGATTGGATTCAGCTCGTGAACTGCAGGCACGCCGGCGGAGGGCGATTTGTTTCACCCCGTGCCGGCGGCAGCAGTTAGGTATGCAGTTCTGAGTCATCGTTGACTTGATAGCAGATTACTGCTTCGCGTCTTTCTCCATCCCCCGGTGTTCCGCTGCCAGTTGACGGGCGTTCTCCGCAGCCCGCTGGAGCGACTTGCGGAGCGAGTCGCAATGATTAAAGGATTGCATGCTCCCCGGATATTTCGTTGGGCTCGTGCTGGAAGTTCGCTGGTAAAGTAGCGCAAGTTCGCCGTGCTCCTTTGCCTCCGCCTCGTATTTTGTGGCTTCGGCCTCGAAGTATTGGGCGATGCGCGCGTGCTCCGCCTTCGTCTCCGCGCTAGAGATCAGACCCTTGAGTTCAGTCTTGCTCAATGGCTTATCCTTCGCTCCAGCGGGGACGGAAACCATGGCAGTCAGCATCCCAACCGCAACCGCGAAGACCGTCGTCCTGAGCGTCCTTGTAGTCATCAAATGGTTCAACATGTTCTTACCTTCCTTTCGAATTTGTATTTGTGGCGCGACCGGTCACGACGTGGTTTCCAGCCAATCGCTTCTACGAGTGAGTTCGCAAAAAGGGCAGGCTCGGTTACATCGCTATCGACTTCCGTTCACTGAGATGCTGAGCGACATGGAGTTGACCATCGTCCACGAGTTCTTGCACTTCGAGCTGGCCTCACTACTGCGCAGTGAGGCCAGCGCAGAAGCGAAGAACACGCGGTTAACAGCCGCGATTCGGCGCTCGATCGCAAGAAACGATAGAAGCTTCTCAAATAGAACAGCGGTTCACGCAGTTGGGACTCAGTTCAATGCGGGCGTGCGGCACTCACAATCCAGACAACCGCGTTGCACACGCACCGCAGGCAAGCGCGTGCACGATGTACCCTGCACGGTTCTGAATGAATTTCAAGAACTGTAGACGGCTTTTTAGGAGGTGATCCGATGCCTGCGGAGAGAGCGATCCTGAATTCGTTGCCATCGTCCTCAACGGAGCATGGGATCGCCTAGCCTTTCGCGTCGAGCCGAACCGATCGCAAGCGCAGGGCGTTTCCCACCACAGATACCGAGCTCAAGCTCATGGCTGCCGCGGCAATCATCGGGCTTAGCAGAAGGCCGAAGACGGGGTAGAGCAAACCGGCTGCGATTGGAACTCCCAAAGCGTTATATACGAACGCGAAGAACAGGTTCTGGCGAATATTGCGCATCGTGGCATGGCTCAACAGACGAGCCCGTGCGATACCCCGCAAGTCTCCTTTTACCAGCGTTACCCCGGCACTCTCCATTGCGACATCCGTGCCTGTCCCCATAGCGATGCCGACGTGAGCTTGCGCGAGTGCCGGAGCATCGTTGATCCCGTCTCCGGCCATCGCCACGAATCGTCCCGCATTCTGTAATTCCTCGATCTTGGCGCGTTTGTCTTCGGGAAGCACCTCGGCGATCACTTCATCGAGCCCGAGCTTCGATGCCACGGCCTGCGCAGTGACCTTGCTGTCGCCGGTCAACATCACGATTCGAATTCCTTCTCGCTGAAGTTGCCGGATCGCTTCGAGGGAGGTTGCTTTAATGGGATCGGCGACTCCAAGCAATCCGGCGAATGTTCCATCCGCCGCCAGATACATCACTGTCTGGCCATCCGCTCGAAGCGAGTCGGCATCAGAAGCGACGATGCGAGTGTCGATGCTCGCGGCATCCATCAGCTTCTGGTTGCCCAGGCTGATTTTGAGGCCTTCCACAACCGCCTGAACGCCTTGCCCGGTTAGAGACTTGAACTCCAGAGCGGGAACCAGGGCGATGCCGCGATTCGCCGCGCCGGCGACAATCGCTGCCGCTAACGGATGCTCGCTCGCACGCTCCAGGCTGGCGGCCCAGCGCAGGACCGTCTCTTCGTTATATCCTGCCGCAGCCTTGACGCTCACAAGCGTGGGTTTGCCTTCCGTCACCGTGCCGGTCTTGTCAACGACTAACGTGTCGATCTTGCGCAGGGATTCGACCGCCTCGGCATTCCTGAAAAGCACTCCCATGGTGGCGCCTTTGCCCATCGCGACTGTGATCGACATTGGCGTGGCGAGGCCAAGCGCGCAGGGACAAGCAATGATCAGAACGGCGACCGCGTTGACCACGGCATGAGCGAGCCGCGGCTGAGGCCCCCAAAATGCCCAAACGATAAAACTGAGAGCCGCCACCCCGAGGACGATCGGCACGAAGTAACTGGCCACGACATCGGCTAGTTTCTGAATCGGGGCACGGCTTCGCTGGGCTTGGGATACCATCGCGACGATCCGTGCCAGCAGCGTGTCCGAGCCGACCCGTTCAGCTTTCATTACGAGCGAGCCAGTCCCATTGACGGTTCCCGCCGTCACGCGGGCATCGGGCTGCTTCTCCACGGGAATCGGCTCACCAGTAACCATGGATTCGTCGATCGAACTTGCACCATCCAGAACGACTCCATCCACGGGAATCTTCTCGCCTGGGCGGACTCGCAGCCTGTCGCCGACCTTAACTTGATCGAGCGGCACATCCGTTTCAGCCCCGTCGGCATGGATCATCCGTCCGGTTTTTGGAGCCAAGTGAAGCAAAGCTCGGATTGCCGCGCCGGTCTGGCTTCGCGCGCGGAGTTCCAGAACCTGTCCCAGCAAAACCAGCGTCACGATGACCGCAGCCGCTTCAAAATAGACGCCAACGCCCCCGGATGAATCGATAAAAGACGGAGGGAAGATTCCGGGAGAGAGGAGCGCGACGACGCTATAAGCGTAGGCGACTCCAACGCCCAGCCCGATCAGTGTGAACATATTCAAGCTGCGATTGACTAGCGACTGCCAGGCGCGGACAAAGAATGGCAGGCCGCCCCAAAGGACCACCGGAGTGGCGACAATTCCTTGGAAGATCCTGCGCGCTCCCGGAGAGCCCATTCCGTTCAGACCTGCGATCGAGTCCGACATTGCGGAAACCAACACCGGAACGCTGAGCGCCGCGGAGATCCAAAACCGCCGCCGCATGTCCTTGAGTTCGCCGTTCTCCTCCTCCACGCCCTGAACTGTCTTCGGCTCGAGCGCCATGCCGCAGATCGGGCAGTTCCCCGGCTGGTCGCGGATGATTTCCGGATGCATAGGGCAGGTGTATTCGGTCCGCGCTGCTGGCAAACTGGCGACGACGGGTTCGAGCGGCATGCCACACTTCGGACAGGAACCAGCACCGTGCTGGCGAACTTCGGGATGCATCGGGCAGGTATACGAGCCTTCTGGCAGGGCCGAAGGCGGCGGCTCCGTTCGATTCCCCAGGTACTTGGAGGGATCGGCTTCAAATTTCGCTAAGCAGTTCCGGCTGCAAAAGTGGTACGTTCGGCCATCATGCGAGGCGGTACCGGCCGCCGATGACGGCACGGTCTCCATTCCGCAGACGGGGTCTTTGGAATCCCCAGTGTATCCGTCATGTTGATTGGAAGCCGAATGACGATGATCCCTGGCATTTTGTGTCATAAGAAGAACCTCGCTTCAATCAGGCTGACGGTGTGCCTCGCGAAACATTACAGTTTCCCGAGGCTGCGAAACTTAGCAACGTTCGAAGCGTGTTACTGATCGGCCGTCTTCTTAGTTTCGCCGGAAGATGGTTTGGTGCGATGTCCGCCGCAGCATCCGCCGCCTCGCGCGATATTGAAAACCATGAAGGCTGCCAGTGCGATCCAAATTAACGTTGTCCATTCCATATGCGACTCCTTTCAGGATGGCTTTGTGAAGCCAGATTCGCCCAAGAGGCTTTCCCTCTCAAGCGATCCTTCTAAATAGCAGTTCGGAAAAGCGCAGCGTTCGGTTACATCTTAAAACGCCGGACAACTCCGCAGACGGTGGAATCGTTGAAGGCGTTGCCAATTAAGCCCGCAACGAGCTTCCGAGCGGCAGACTCGCCACCGCTTGCAAACGGGGCCAATTGCAAGTGACCACGTCTAAATATCGGTAGCCTAAAGCTGCGAAGAAGATCAATCTTGCGTCGTAGCGCAGTCACGGGTCATTGGCCGGTTTTGGGTGACCGCCGAGATCGATGAGCCTTTATGCCTTTTTCATAGATTTTCCCCCACACTATTTTCATGGTTCTCCGAACGGAGCTGCTATTCCCTTTCCTTGCGCTCCCGCTTCTATTTACCTTGGGCAAATCGGACGCTCAAAGCGTCCCCAGGGCAGCGACATTTCGCACCAGTACCCGGATGGTGTTGGTTCCTGTTACGGTCATCGACCATTCCGGGAAAACGGTCATGGGTCTCCAGGCAAAGGACTTCAATATTTTCGACGATCAGACCCCCCAGCGAATCGTGTCTTTTGCCACCCAGGATGCGCCGTGTTCCGCCGGTCTAGTGCTCGACGTCAGCGGCAGCATGCAGAGCACACTAGGCGTCGTCAAAGAAAGCGCGCGGGCTTTCGTTAGAACGGCCAGTCAGGACGATGAATTCCTTCTGCTGACAGTCTCAACACAACCGGCGGCCATCTCCGAATTCACCACCGACACCGAAACCCTCGAAGAACGCATCGCCCTCGCCAGGCCGGGGGGGTTCACGGCGCTCGTCGATACCGTCTATCTTGGTCTAAACCAAATGCGGAAAGCCGGGAACCCGCAACGAGCGCTGGTCATAGTGTCAGACGGAATGGAGAACCACAGCCGGTACTCGAAGGCCGAGCTGCTGCGGGTTGCGCTTGAAGCCGACGTTCAGATCTACGCGATCATCATCGATAACGGCGCGGGCGGCTCGTCGGCTAATACGATTCCGTTTCGTCCAGGCCTCATCAAGAAGCCCGGCGACCAAGCGGCAGAGCGCCAGGGGCCCAATCTTCTCGAAGCGCTCGCGGACAAAACCGGCGGGCTTTACTTCCATGCGCGCAACGATGCTCAGGCGAAAGAAGGCATGATGAAAGCCGGCCAAGCCCTCCGCAACGAGTACATGATTGCATATCAACCCGCAGATTCCGAACCATCCGGAAAGTGGCATCGGATTCGTGTCAAATCGACTGTGCCAAAAGTAAATGTTCACGCACGTAGCGGCTACTACGCGCCTTAGCCCCCTACGAAAAGGTGCTTGTAACTGCGGTCTCACCCTCGCCTGTTGTTGGAAATCGCGATCGCAGTTGTCAAATTAGCCTCAAGATCTTTAAGGAGATGGTGAAGTAACTGAGCGTCCACCACCACCAAGTGCGAAACAGTACTAAACAGGCGCACTATTGGTACCCGAGTCTGTGCAGAAGATCAATCTTGCGTCGTAGCGCAGTCGCCACCGGCAAAGTATCGAATTCAGCGAATGCGGCGCGGACCGCGATCTCCGCGGCTGCCATTTGCTTCGCGATCTGATTTGCAAATCCGCCGAAAGTCTGTGCCAGAAGCGGACTATTCAACTCGGGCTGAATAGGTGGCTGCTTGGGATCCGCGAGGACACGCCGGATACGAAGCCGCTCGGACATCAGCAATTCCTGATACCGCGGGAGCAAAAGCGCGTCGAGTATCCTGAATTCCGTTTCGTAGGCGTCAACTTCCCTGCGCAACCGGAAGTCGGGATCTTCCGTTGATCCGGAATGTCCCGCCTGCCGCCAATGACGCATCTCGTGAAGTGCCAAAAGTCCGCGAATGATGGGAATCTGGGGTATATCAGAGCGCAGGTAGATCGTATTGGTGTCCTCATGGTATTCCGCGGCAAAGTCGCTTGTGGAAGCGAGTTGCTGCCATCTTCCCGCGGGAAGATTCTCGTTCGCTTCAATGACGATCACACCGATCCATGGGCCAGTGGTATTGGGCGGGGGGACAAGCACGCGCTGTGCAAGGGCATTGGGTCCGCCTTCACCCGTGGGAACCATGAAGGCTGGATTGCGCAATACGCGCAGATAGAAATCTACTTCCGGGTCCTTTGTCTTGGTCAGCAATCCTTCCACGGCCCCGAGCCAGGGATTGAGTGCCGCACGCATTGCCTCCGGCGACTGGAGTGTCGGCGAGTTTGTGGTCCGAGAGCGGAGGAGTGGCTGCGCTGCAGAGGACAGAGCGGAGATCGCCCAGATGAAGGCCAACAATCTGGTGCTCATGTCTTAACTCCTAACTGCATCGGACAGTTTGTGACCCAATACATCGAGGCCAATGCCCTTGGATGCGTTCATCCTGCTGTTGAGTGCGGGCTGCGAGCCCAGCGTGTATTCCCCCGCCAACGTTTTAGCTTGCGTGCGAACGCTGTTTCCGTTCAACGGCGACGAGCATGGAACCGCTGGCACCAGCGTTAACTCATAGAATCCCGCTGCGGCTTGAGGCAAAGATTCGATGGACGGAATGAACTGCACATATCCGGCAGAGGCGGCACGCCGCTGCCATTCAGTCAGAATCTGCCATACGTGTCCGCGGCTCAACCCGTACCGCCTGCTGAGGTCAAGCAGCGACCAGCCCCGGACGAAGTATAGACATACCAGCTTCCATTGCAAATCACACCACCGCTGGTTGCCGGTTACGAAAGCCGGCACTTGCGACGGGAAACTAACTCGATTCTCGCGAATCGCTTCCCGAAGTTGATACAGAGCCAACTCAGCTATGTCCGCTGGAGGATGAGATTCGACTTTCTTGCGCAACCGGCTACCGGGCCGAAAACGCCTTGGTTGTCTTCGCCCCCATCCCCTCGTTGACGAGGCGGCGGAACCCTGGCTTGCGTCCTGCACTCGATTAGAAGTAGTAGATCCATCGATTCCCAGGGTCGCCTCGTATGTATGGGTGCGTGTCGTTACCCGCTCCTTCTGCTCTGTTAGTTGAAAAGGCTGAGCACTAGCAGCCACATCAGCCAAGGACGATAGCGAGACATCGGCCCGGTGTAGGCATCCGGTAATCTTGCCTAGACAACTTGGCTGAGAATAAGCTGGAGCAGCCGCATCCCCAAGTAGAAAGTTTCTATGACAGAGATAAAGAGACGCTATCGCCTTCGCTCGAAGATCCCCACACATCAGCTACCCTTTTTGTTTCAGCAGGATTCGTGGCACTCGTAACCTGTGTGTGCCACTGATGCAACGTGGTCGTTCACTATATGACGATGTTCACGAACCGCGTACACCATGGTGAGTGGTTCTTGACAAGAACCAGCCAGAACGTTTCTCATAGCATCGCCGGCGGGTGGTGGGCTCGCCCGCCGGCGCTCCGCGCTAAAGGCGCATAACCCGCAAATGCGCACAATTGCTTCTTCACAAGAGTTCCGCGCGATCTGGAAGTGGCGGGTCGCTCCCACAGTGGACTTGTAACTCTTACGTTAGCCCTCTGTGGGCCTGAATTATGGTTTCTTCTCGGCTACATTGTTGCCAAACACGAAGCCTACTTCACCCACAGCGCGAAACTGGTTGTTATCCAAGCCCGCGGGGCCGAAGACGGCGCCTTTCGTGTAGCTGCCGGCGTGCACCCAGGCTAGGTCCCCACGAACGAAGAAGCCTCCCTTCTGAACGGTAGGCGTTACAGTAAACGACGTGCCGGTGCTGCCCGGACCGTACATCAGATTGACAGAATTCTGAGCGGCGCTCCCCGAACTCGCGAGATATTCCCACCGCACGGGGAGCGAGAAGCCGTGTTTCATGGCATAGCTCACAAAGATCGCGCCGCCCGTAGTCGACGCACCTTTCACGACGCCGATCTTCGCGTTGGTCGGTATATTGGTGTATTGGAAGTACGGAGTAACGATCCACGGTCCCTTCGTGAACGTGTAGATGACGTTGTAGATGCTGCCGTTGTTTTGCACCGGAGTGGCCAGATTCTGAAACGCCGTCTGACTCATGTTTCCACCCGCCACGAACGACAAGGCATGGGGCCCATTGGCATAGGCCAGGGAACCCCATAGCCACGAATAACGGTCAGAATAGAATCCGTCGTTCCAGCTCAGCGAGGCCGTGAATTTGCCCATGGTCTGGTTCACTTGGATTCCGCGGTTGACGGCGTTTTCCTGGTTCCACACGATGCCGCGCTCGATGTTCATGTTTTCGAAGCTGTAAGTGTACTCGGCACCGATCAGTGTGGGCAGTGCGCCGATCTCGAAGGAGGTATTCTTTCCTGCTTGCAACTTGAGATAGGCCTGCGGCACCGGACCAAAAAAGTTCGGCAACGTATCGTTGGTGCCGATGTAAGGCAGGCCCAGGTCCGGCAGGCTGTAAACGCCCGCCTGAATGTAGAATTGAAACCAGCCGTCGGTCTTTTGAATAAAGACCTGCCCGTTGCTCAGATCCGCGTGCCTGTTGTTATCGCCGGGGAAAGGATTATTCTGCGCCGTGCCCACGCCGCTGACAATGCCATTCACGGCGATTTTTCCGAAAGGTCCGGCATCGAAGATCGCGGGGGGGACGTTCGACAGTGGTCCTGCAAAAGCAGGAGCGGAAAGCGCCGTCGGGGCCGCTGGAGGTGGCGGCGTCTGGTCCGGCGGCTTCTGCTGATCCGCCGCTGGCGTAGCGGGTGCGTTCTGCGCATCGCATACCGAGGCTAACCCAAAGCAAAAAGCGATTGCGGCGAGCGTCCTCAAATAGTTTACTGTCATGACCTCTCCTTAGTTGATTTGGAAGTTTCAAACCCGCCGAAAAGGCCGGGGCAAAGTACACGGCTGCATGCACAAGAGATTGCAAGCGCGTGATCCCTGTAAGCCACGTCGGACAAGGACGCAAGCAAGAATCAAACCGCAGCGTGCGTGCGGCACAAAGAATCTTGAAGACTTTCGTTGAGAATAAGGTGGGGCAGCCGAGTCAAGAAGTAGAAACTTTTTATGGCGGCGATAACGAAGTACTATCGGGCTCGCTCAAGAGCACATGCACATTAGTTACTCGTTTTGTTTCAGCGGGATTCGTGGCAGTCGCAACCTGCCCGTGCTACTGATGGAGCGCGGTCGTTCACTATAACTGTTATGTTCACGAAACGTGTACACCGCGTTGGGTAGTCGTTGCCAGACCTCTCATGAGCAAGAGCCACGAGACAGTTTGCCGGTGGGTGCGAAGCCTCCCCGCGATTCGATAAATCTGAAGCATCGAAAAGTTCAATGAGCGCGATTGAGAGCGGGTTCGATCATCTGCTCAAAGATCAGCTTCGCGGCTTCGATGTTCCGGCCCTCGCGTGTTGTCAAGAGGTCAGCATAGGCCAAAACTGCGTGAACCACGTCTGGGTGTTCCGGCTCCCGATCGAAGCCCCAAAAGACGTCTAACACCTCCACATTGCCGACAGGTGCGGCACGCATGCGGTAGGTGGCTACGAGCTTCGTGATCGGCTTACGAGCGTAGATCGTGAAACTGGCCGGTTTGAGATAGTGCGTCAGCCGCTCAGCGGCAACCTCGCCGCCCCAGTATGCATGGTCCGGTGATAGGTCGGCGCCGCGTAGCAGTCTGGTGTCGGCTTGGAATCGCTTGGCGTCCAGCTTGGGGCGCAAAGAAATCGGAAAGTGCGTTACCCACTCGTCGAGAAGCTGTTTCGGGTCAATCAAGGCACGGCGGTGCGGATCGGGGCGGATGAGTCCGCGCTCCTCGAGGTCTTTGATCACGGGACTGACCGTTCCGAGCGATGTCGAGGCACTGCTTGCAATTTCACGGTACGGCGCACGAACCAGGGCCGGCCTGCACAGAAGGGCAAATGTGATTTGGAGACCCGCCGCGTTTACTGCCCGGAAACGATCCTGTTTCAGCGCCATCGGACGACGCTGCCCCACCACATACACATGAAGACCGCGGCCGGAAAGGAAAGCGTTACCAGCAGTATCGAGAAAGGGGAGTTGAATCGCATGGCAGTGCTCCGCAGTCTCACGAGTGATGTACGGGGCGACGAGTAGCGGCGCATGGCCGGAGCTCGCGAATTGCGCCTTGATGATGTCGGGCGTCTGAAATCGGTCGACTGCCCTGATCTCGGCGGCAAAAAGTTGGGCGTCATTTTCGGTCCCTATCCGAACTACGGCGCTGTGTCGGTGACTTTGGTTCGCCTTGTCTGGGACCACCGCTCCGACAAGACCGGTGGTTCGTTGCAGTTCCAGCAGGGCTGTTTCGAGGATCTGGCGGTCCTTGGATAGCATCATGGGCATCCTCACGTCTCGCTCATGCAAGACGTTCATCTTATGGCTCCAACGCAGCCCCGACACGCACTCTCATTGTTCTGGGGCAAAGTACCCTCCTCGCGCGTAGATCCTGTAGCTCGGTATTTTCGAGGAAGGAGGAATCCGGACTCTCAGGGCGTGCCATTTCCCGTCTCGCGGCAACCCGGTTGGCCGGTAAGTCAGAAGGTATTGGTTGCGAATCAATTCGTTCACCGTAGCCAGAGCGTGTGGCAATTCTCCGCTGTTATCAACAATCAGGAGCCGGCCACCGGTCTCGTTAGCAATCTGATCAAGTTCAAGACGACCGCGTTGTTCGTCTTGATCCCTGAAGTTCCGGCGAATAGCGACGACATACACCTGGGCGTCGTTCTCACGCGCCAACGCTCGCAATTCCGCGAACGAATATCTACTGTTGTTATCGCCCCCGTCAGTCACGACCACCAGGGCCTTCCGGGAGTTCGCACCTCGCCTGATTTTGCTAAGGCCGGTGAATACGGCATCGAACAAAGCGGTCGCTCCACGCGGTCGGTCCCAGAGCAGCTTGTCCGCAATCACATCGGTGTCGTGGGTAAAATCCACAACCTCCTGCGGAGTATCTGCGAAGCGTACTAGGAAGGCCTCATCCTCGGGACCGTTGTCATTCAGCAGAGTCCGAACCGCGGTCTGTGCTGTTCGGACGGTCGACTTCATGCTTCCGCTGCCGTCGAAGACGACGCCTATCGAAGAGGCGACGTTCCAGCGGGAAGCGGATAGGACTTGCTGTGGAACGCCATTCTCAGTAATCACGAAGTCTTCCAGACGAAGCCCGACAATGGTATGGCCATTGCGATCCGTGACTGAGACCGGTACAGCGACGAGTTCGGTCATCGTGCCAAAACTCGGTGTGTGATTGCCAACGCCCAGATGTTGAGCGTCTGCAAACTCGCTCACAAGGAGCAACACGGCAAGGTATGCAAGGATCCGAGACTTCTTTTGAAATTCCATTTCGATTCCTTCCGTTTGCTTCATCCGTTGCGAGCACATGGAACGGATTTGCGACCAAGAAGGGACATGTTGGAGCAATAGTCTCTGCATTACCGTGAGTAGTATCCGCTGCGGGCATAAACACTAACGTTCGGCACGCCGGTTTTTACTCGGATCCGATGCCATTTCCCTGGCTGATTCGAGTGAGGAGGCTGGTAGCCGATCAAGTACTGGCCGCGGATAGCTTGGCCAATTTTGGTCGCGGCTTCTTTCCTCTCGCTTCCGCTTCGTGCGCGAAAGTGAAGTCCGCCCGTCTTTTCCGCAAGCCCTTCAAGCAGTTCGCGCCCCTGGCTCTCCTGCGGGTGGTCCCATGGCTTCGCGATCATGGCGGAGCGATGGGGTACAGTCGCTGAAGAAGCATCGTTGTCGAAAATTACCGAATACACCTGAACGTCGGCTTCGATTGCCACTCTCATCAATTCGCGTTTGGAATAGCGGCTGTGGTTGTCCATGCCGTCCGAAAGGACTACGAGCGCTCGCCGGGGCTGGCTGCCGCGCCGCATCTTGTTCAAGCCGAGATAGACCGTATCGATCAACGCCGTGAAGCCATAAGGCCTGGTCAATTGCACATCGTTTTCCAGTGCCGCAGTATCTGTTGTGAACCCGGAGACGGCTTCAGGCTGCGAAGAAACTGTCAATAGTTGGAATTCATCGCCGGTGTTGGCCGATGTCAGAAAGACGTGTATGACCTCTTTGGCAGCGCCGAGGCTATCCCTCATGCTGCCGCTAGTGTCCAGCACCAAACCGACTGATGAAGGAGCATCCTCGCTGACAAAGGAGGCGATTGGCTGAGGTACGCCATCATCAAAAATCGTGAAATTCTGCGCTTTCAATCCTTCAATCGTCTTGCCGTAGTTGTCGGTGACTGTAACAGGAACCAATACCATCTCGACGCTGGTCTGAAGCGCCAAAGGTCTCCCGCCGCTTGAAGCCTGCGGTTCTGCCGCCAAACCGAGATGCGCGTTTGGAGCTACTAAAAGTCCGGTCATTAGGAACAACTTGGCGAGATCTGCAAAAATGCGAGACCAGTCTTGGATTTCCATTTCTATTTCCTCCTGCTTGCCCAAACGAACATTCAGTCCTGGCGCACGGATGAGGTCGCCGTGACACGGCGAGCGGCTTAGTGTTGTGTTTCGACGCGGACTCGCCTGGGACTAAGGGAGCACACAAGCGTGCGAATACAACCCGCCAATCGCTGCGGACACACGACTGTTCCGGGTACCGAACTGTGAAAAAGGCTCCTCGCTGCGACGGGTCAAGACAGACACGTCGAACGTGGGCTTAGATCAGAAGCGGGAGGTTGAGGCGAGAACCCGGCGGCGAGCCCGGAGGTGCATGAATCCTGAGCAAGGGCTCGGCCCTAAATTCGCCGAGTATCGACGCCGCCAGCGCGGGAGCGACGGGGAAAAGGGCTGACAGCAAGTGAACCGTGGCCTTCGTGTCGGTTTGTATTAACTGCGTGCCGTTAGGCACAATTCCCTTACAGCAATCGTCGGACGTGGCGGAGGGACGGCACTTGCCTTTGATGCAGCAATCCGCAGCTTCCTTAGTGAAGCCAAAACACTCAAGTGGTCGCAGAAGCAGAATGACTGCCATTACTGCGATCGCTATGTGAACGGCACGCCGCATTTCAGTTCAAGATATTCGCCCAGGTAGGAGGGCGCACCGCTCGCGCATAAGCAACGAAGCGGTGATCGACTCCTGAGCATAAGGGTAAGCACGCAGATCATCAAGCTCATACTTTTGCTCACACTTTGGCGAACTCGAGTACATCGAGCTGCTCTTGAACATCGTTCGTGTGATCTTCATTTCTCTATCTCCCTATGTTTCAATGGGATTCAGCCTCGTGCGGAGCGTTTGCGGTTGCGCCATCTCTGTTTTGTCGTTCACTACTCTTAAGTGTTCACGACACGTGTACGTGAAACAACGAACGCGGATCGTGGAAAAGGTTTGTGCAGCCGGTCTCCCGACGAAGGTGCGTGTCCGGGAAAGCGACATCCCGGACTCAGCCTGGCTGATCACTTCGGAAATCTCTATCAAAGCGACTCCATGATTGACCTCGCTGCCGAGGCCAATTACCACCGCAGCAACCGCGGCCCGAGCATCGCACCGAGCAACGCACACAACGCCACCATCCCTCCGTACCAGAGCGCGATAAAGGGTAGCGAGTCGTCGGGACAGTGAAAGGCGTAGGCAACCGCTCCCAACGCCCCTGCGACAAGTCCTGCAACCGCCCCCGTGCGTCTCAAATTGGTGGGCGCTCCGTTGCGTAATGCCCAGATCAGGGCTGAAAACGGAATAATGGCAAACAGCGGTATGCAAAGGGCGCAGGTCACCCATTGCGACCCCAACATCATCTGGTCCCGCGCAGCTGGCGGCGCAAGAACGAGTGCGCAAACGCCCACCGATCCAACAGCCAGAAACGCCAGCAAAATGACCGTGTAGAGCTTGCGCCCATCCTGGCCGGGGCTGACCAGTTTGGCGAGCAGAGCGGCCCCCGCCCCAATCAAGGTCAGCATGAACAGAAGCTTCAGGAGAAGGTAGCCTGAGATAAACCAGCCTCCGCCGGGCCGCAAACCCACTGTCGCGAGCATCAAACACACAGCAGCCAGCCCGCCAGCGAGAATCGTCCATGTCAACGTTCTTTTGGTCTCGCCTCGCTTCACCGGCTCCAGATTGGTGCTGAGCAAGTTGATGAGCTGGTCTGTTTTCATGATCGATTCTCCCTGATGAGACGAGCCATAGCTTTCAAGCCTCGATGGACCGTCACCTTTACATTCGACTCCGACATTCCACACTGTGCTGCAGCTTCGCTGACGCTCAACCCGTCGAGTTTCACGGCCTGAATGGCCTTTCTCACCTTGGGCGCCAATCCCGCCATCAGCCTCTCCAAATCCAGGCTACTTTCCACATGGCCGCTGTTATCCGAAGAAGTCATCTCTTTGGTGTCTTCGATCGGAAGGTCGCGCATGGACGCCTTCTCGCGACGAAGATAATCCACGAATTTATACCGCGCAATCGCATACACCCATGGCGTGAACAACTGCGCCGAATCGTACGTGTGCCGGCGCGTATGGATGGCCATCAACGCCCCTTGCACGAGATCCTCCGCTTCTACTGGGCCGCGCCCTATCCGGTTCAATTGACCCGTGAAATAGCCGCGCAGCCGGCTGCTCAGGTTCTCGAGCAGCGTCCGGTGCGCAGCCGCGTCCCCATCCAGCCCCGAAATCATCAGGGCGCGCAGTTCTAGCTCGCTTGTCGACACATTCATGAGTTCGCAAACTTCGGCCTTGCCGTTACAAACAAGGCTCTTAAATTATTCTCCGTGGACAGTGTAACCAAACTGGCCCGCCCTGCGAACTCACTGAAGAGCCGGCAGCCGGCCAATCGACGCAGGCGAAGGCTTTAGCCCGATCAAACAAACTTCAATTAGAAGAGGAGAGATTAACGTGAAACGAATCTTAGCAGTTGGAATGCTTTCTGCCCTGACAGGTTTATCGATTTGGGCTGCCCCCCCAGACGCTGACCGGCCAGATCAGCGATAGCATGTGCGGCAAGAGTCACGCCGGCATGGGAGAAATGGGCAAGAACGCCAAGGAATGCACAATGGGCTGTGTCAAGGCCGGCGG
>Ga0207074_1018_pt2 | contig 26255 bp, 20 predicted proteins | sample Alteio_BWMinHeat_66_FD_153567 | JGI IMG/M metagenome (GOLD analysis project Ga0207074, IMG submission 153567) | Enriched cells from forest soil in Barre Woods Harvard Forest LTER site, Petersham, Massachusetts, United States -... | ecosystem: Environmental > Terrestrial > Soil > Temperate forest >...
TGCACCTCTGACTGTGCTTGCACCTCTGACTGTGCTTGCACCTCTGACTGTGCTTGCACCTCTGACTGTGCTTGCACCTCTGACTGTGCCTGCACCTCTGACTGTGCTTGCACCTCTGACTGTGCTTGCACCTCTGACTGTGCCTGCACCTCTGACTGTGCTTGCACCTCTGACTGTGCCTGCACCTCTGACTGTGCTTGCACCTCTGACTGTGCTTGCACCTCTGACTGTGCTTGCACCTCTGACTGTGCTTGCACCTCTGACTGTGCCTGCACCTCTGACTGTGCTTGCACCTCTGACTGTGCTTGCACCTCTGCTGCTGCTCGTAGTAGTTCTGCTACCCTTTTTTCCAGTTCTACTTGTGCTGCCTGTGCTGCTTGTACGGGTTCTTCCGCTTGCGCTGCTTGTATTTCTGGTATCTTGCTTCGCACTTGTAGTGCTTTTATTTCTGCCAGTTTTCCTAAAGATTGTACTGCTTTTTGTAGGTCTGTTGAAGCTGTTTTTGCCTTATTTAGCGTATCTTCTAATGTCCTTACTTGTGTTAATAATGGATCAAGTTCTATACTTTGTTCTTTTAAGAATTTTGCATTTGCATTTTTTATCATTTTTAAGGGGCCGTCTAGTAAATCTTTTAGAGCTTCTACTCTTTTAAGAGGAGAAAGTTCTTCGCATATACGCAATAAATGTACACTTTTTATTTCTGAAGGGATTTTTATTGGGACCTTTATTGCTTTTAATTCTTTAATAAGTGTTTCAATATGGTTTTTGTATTGTGAGTTCGCTTGCACTTTCGAAAGTGTATCTTCTAAAGATTTTATTACTCTATCTATTGTCTGTAAGGCACTATTCACTAATAACTTTCTTTGATCACGTATTGTCTCCTTACTTTGTATGCCTGCTATTTTTCCATTAAAAGTGCCCAAATATTTTAAACAATCGTAAGCCTGTTCATAAATTGCATCAAAATAACCAAAGCGGACAATTTCTATCTGAGCATCTTCTGAATCATCTTTTCTCTCTTCTTGATGACTCTCTTCTTGTAACTGTACTTGATGTTCCACCCATGCTTGATGTGCTTCGGAACATTTAACGTCTAAATATTCCATGCTTACCAAACTAAGCTCAATTCCAAGAGCAGCCGTCGCCTGTTCACTGTTTAAAAGCCCAAAATTTATCGCAAAATATACTTTATGGCGTGGCGATAAGGTATCCGTTAGTAACTGAGTACAGTCTTCATTCGACCTCGTGTTAACCGTACAAGGTCTTCGCTCAGAAAATATTTCAATCTCAAATTCTTCTAAAAATGCCTTAGCATCTTTGAAAGGTTGATTATTGTGTTTTTGTTTACTGGATTTCTCTTGCCTCATATCCTCAACCTTTATAGATTGAGGTAGCTTTCGAGATGAATCCTCGGCCCGTACGATCTCAATTGCTTTGTTAATTGCTGAAGCTAAAACTAGACGCTCGCTATCCGCTACAAATTGATCTGACGATCTCGCTTCAATGACTTCAATTTTCCCCTTCCTACTTAATATAATGCAAGCATAATTCACGTCTGGGTTGAGACCGCGGCGGCGTTCACTTCTATATCGGTTTTCAAAAGCTGAACGTACCATGGCCCACTTTAAGCCATTTTGATAACTTATAATTTTAAAATCGAAAGGCATAGCACTTAACATTTTATAAACCCATGGTCAAAGTTTAAGGAAAATCGGTGTAAAATCTGAGTCTTGCCACGCAGCTTCACTATCTTTTAGTTCATTACCGCACAGCAGTGACCTTCTTTGCTTAAAAATTTCTTGCAGAATTAAGTTATTTTTATGGCTCATTTTTTTTGTACACAAAAATAGGTTTCATCATTTCATAAAAACCTTAAGGGTTTGGAGAGTTAGGGAAATCGGTACGGCTGTGTTTTTCTTTAGTGTTATCGTACAGCGGTTCAATGCTCTTTCTTTTCTTAGGGTTTAGTACTGAAAATAACACTGCTTGGACTTGCTTTGAAAATTGATTAGATGCTAATTCTACCTCGCCCCCACGCAATAATACCTCAGAGGCTTTATAATCCAACTTATTCCCTTCCAAGGATAACTCTTCTATTGCTTTATTGCCATTTAAAGCAAGAATCCCCTCCTTCCCTATTTGATTATCTCTCAAATGAAGTCGCTCTATATGAAGGTTTTTTGCAAGGCGTTTTGCGCCTTCGGATGTAATAAAATTGTTACTTAAATCAAGTGTCCTGATGTTTTCTGAAATAAATTCTGGAATACCGTCATCATCTACCCTATTTCTAGACAGACTTAAACTTTGTAATATTCTAGAAGAAAGCAATCTGTTACTCCCACTGGAAGTGATGCCACAGTCGTTGACTGTTAAAGCTCGTATGCTCTTGCTTTGAAAAAGAGCTATCCCGCCTTGATCCTCAATAGGGTTACTCGATAAGTCCAAAGTTTCTAGGCTCTGGTTCTTAGCTAAACTGTCGGCTCCTCTAGGACCGATATTATTTCCTGTTAAAATAAGGGATTGCATGTTAAGGGTTGCAAGCGCATTGGCAGATCTATCTCCCAAGTTCTGAGAAATCAGAACAATTTCTTTGATAGAAATAACTTCTTCAGAAGGAGACATCAAAATTTGGACTAGTTGCTCGACTTTCTCATCATCCATATCGTCGTATCCTGGATAAAACTCCAAAACACCATTTTCTACTAAGGAAAGTCTGCGGTGGATGTAAGCGTTAAACTGCGGGTCTATTTGAGGCATAAAAACCCTCCTAAAAAATTCTTATTCTGTAGGATAGCGTATAGAGATATTAAAGTCAATAAGAATGTTCTGGCCTGAAGCTTTGAGAGTGGATCTGAGAACCTTGCAATAAGTATCTTAAAAGAAGTTAGAAAACATAATAATTATGTGTAAATACAAGCACTACTCCATATTGTCCAGTGTAATCTGGCTAACCTACACTGAATAAACTGGATTCAATAGCTATTAATAAACCTTATTGGATAAGTTTAAGGAGTTACTTTGGTTACTTTAGGAGGATGTGTTTTATAAATGGTGTATTGTGCGAAATCCAATGCCACCTCAAGTATAGTGGCCCCCCTTCAATTAGTAATAAGGGCTCATGGTTGACAGTTGATTCTGGAGAAAAACGTCTAAAAGATGCAAATAATACATCCCTCGCAATAAGGTGTGCATCATCTACTCAGAATGTTAAGCTTATCAAATAAAAAGTCCGGAAAAAGCAGGTCACTCCATCTTGATAATTGCCTAACCGTAATTTTTCCATGCTAGCTCTTTTGGTTTTGGAGAGCAGCGGGATTTTGGAGAGATTGTATTGCAACCATCTACGCAGTTCCTCACGCTCAAAGTAAGACAGAGCTTCATGGCGCAGTAGAGTCTCTTGGTCGATTCTATCTTGGCGACTCAGCTTGAGGGCAGTTGGTTTTAAGATGGCATCTTGGGCCTCTATCGAGATTGCTAAGCTTTTTCTGCGGGGTGGTTCTTTTTGCAAAAACATTGCCATTTTTTGGCTATTTTCGGTACTCTAAATAAAGTAATCGCATTTCTTTCTCGAATTTTCTAAAGGAAAAGCCATGCCAAAAACCGTTCGCCAAACACCCTTTTCGGCAAAGTTAAAGAAAAAGCAACCGCATAAGGCCTTACCGCCCCGCAAAAAACCGAATGCCGCCTTACGATCTCGAGAATATTTAACGTCCCATGAGATAGCGGCATTGCAAAAAGCGGCAAGAAAAGCAGGCCGACAAGGACATAGAGATGACACCTTAATATTAATCGCTTTTAGACACGCCTTGCACGTAGGAGAGCTGATTACCTTAAAATGGGATCAAGTGGATTTAAAAGTAGGACTACTGCATGTTAAAAGGCTTAAAAATGGGATCCCTTCTACCCATCCGTTACACGGAATAGAGTTAAGAGCCTTAAAAATGCTTAAAAGAGAGCACCCGGATGCTTCGTATGTATTTATAAGCGAGAGAGGCACGCCGTTGTCGGATAGGACGGTTAGGAAAATCGTCGCCAAAGCAGGCGAACACGCAAAATTAGAGTTTAGCGTGCATCCCCATATGCTCAGACACAGTACAGGGTTTTACCTCGCCAATAAAGGTGAAAACACCCGAGCCATACAATCGTATATGGGGCATGCCAATATCAAAAATACGGTCATCTACACGGAGCTGTCGCCAAAAAGCAGTTTAATCGGTTTTGGAGTGATTAAATCATAAGATTTTTTAGGCCTGTGAAGATTTTCGAGGCATATACAGAGCAGTTTATAAACCGATTTGACAAGGTGTAACAATTGTGTGACACTGTAATATATTAGGAGCAATCGAAAGGGGTTAAGTGTGCCTACTAAAAACCAGCGGATCAATATGACCTTAGATAACCAAACAGCCTTGATGCTAAATTATTTAGCAAAAAAAGATCCCAGTGGATCTGTTTCCTGTGTTGCTAAACAATTAATACTGGAGGCTCTGGAACTCAGGGAAGACTTTTATTTGTCTAAACTCGCCGAATCCAGAGAAGATCAAAGAACAATATCACATGAAAAAGCCTGGAAATAATTTATACTCCGTAGAATATGTGGAAGATGTTGTCAGTCGGGATATTCCGTCACTTTCAAAATCTGCTAAGGTGTTAATTCTCAAGGCGATTGAGGAACGCTTGATGGTTGATCCAATAAGCTTTGGCAAACCACTGCGTTACACATTAAAAGGCTACAGACGCTTAAGAGTTGGTAGATATAGGATTGTCTATAAAATAGATCAAAAAAAACGCACAGTCATTATAAACGCTATAGATCACCGAAAAGATGTGTATAAGCAGTAATCGTTTTAATTATTCTAGGCGCTTTTTTAGAATCCTTTTTACATTGGGTATAACTACAAAACGGGACCAAGAGCTGTCTAATCGATTTTCCAAGGCGATTTTTTTCTCAAACAGTGGCGAATTTAGGCATGGCATTCCAGAAGAACAAAAAATTACAGCCACCTGCAAGGCATTCATTCAAAACGCTATCGTTTTATGGAATTACCTCTATCTGTCGCAATTATTGGTTAACAACGCCGATCGTGAAGAACAAAAGCGTATGCTGGAGTTGATCAAGCGAGGTTCGATAATCACCTGGCGTCATATTAATCTGCATGGGGAATATAATTTTACAAAACACACGGCTAATTAGGTGTAAAAGTTTGAACAAGATCTGACACTCCGGTAAAATTGCATCATTCAGTCATGAGTGATGTTGGTCAAACTTAAAGGAGCATCTGTATTGGCCTGTCAAGCCCAGTTTAATAATATTTTTGTAGTTCTTTGATTTTAAATTTATCAGTCCGCACAGCTACGCGCCGACTCACTCTTCAATTTTATCAAGTGTGACCGGCGGCTTGTTTCCGCCTGCGGGCGACAAGTCGTCCTCGGCGGATTATTGTAGCCCATAAAAAATGTGAGCGGAAAATTAAATCGTAGCTTGTAAAACTCTCTTTCTATCTTCCCAAGGTGTTTTCCGGTGAGCAACATGGTTTAATAAAATGACCAATTTACGTACCACAGCGATGAGCGCAACTTTGGCTGCTTTTCCTTTGAGCCGCAAACGTTTGTAAAATATTTTCATGTCTGGGTTAAAACGTACGCTGGATATAGCCGCCATATAAAGGCTTTTTCGAACGGAACTTCTACCTCCTTTTATGTAGCGTTTTCCCACCATTTTCCCGCTATCTCGATTTAAAGGAGCAACACCAATCAAAGCAACCAGTTTTTTATCTTCGAGATGTCCAAGCTCTGGCAATCCTGTTAATAGGGAAATTGCTGTTAGAGTTCCAATTCCAGGGACAGACTCCAATAATGTTACAGATCCTTTAATTGAAGGATGCAATGCAAGATGTTGTTCAATTAGTTTTTCAACTTCTTTGATCTCATCCTGAAGCCATACAATATGTTTTTCAATAGAAACTCGCAAAGCATCAAGAAGATGCTTATCTAGACGGTTATTCTCACGAATTTTCTCATCAAGCAGTTGCTGACGGCGTATGAATAAAGTCTGCAGAGTTTCAAGCTCAGGTGTTAAAATAACGGTATCTGCTTTGGGCTTAAACACCCGAGCAAACTCGCTTAACACTTTTGCGTCTATCTTATCCGTCTTAGCGAACTGTCCCGTCGCTTTGGCAAAATTTCTAACCTTATTTGGGTGTACAATATGGATGGGTAAACTAGAAGCTTGCAGCATTATCGATAATAACTTTTCATACCCACCCGTGGCTTCACAAATGACAAGACAAATCACATCTCCTTCTTTCTGAAGGTCCTGTAGGGTTTTGATTAAATCTTCAATGCCACCCTTCGAGTTTTCCAACCGTATTTGCCCATTTTTCGCATCATTAATATGAATATCTAAATGAGTTTTAGATACATCAACACCAATATATAATTCCATTTCTATTCTCCCAATAGCTATACTGACCGTGGTTTCTTCGTACTTGCAATTCGAGGCGATAAATCCCTCATGACATCTGTTCGAAGCACCAAGTAATGGCTGGGGAACCTAGACTCCTTTACGGTTCATATAACCAAGTGTCGAAACGGTTCCCCCAATCATTTCCATTAGAGCTGATTAGGCTTTTGATGGTAAAGCTAATATACAAGTGTCGAAGATGAATTTAGCACAAAAGGTAATTAAACCCAAGCTTGGCGTATTAGAGTTGGCAAAACAGCTTGGAAGCGTATCTCAAGCCTGTAAAGTAATGGGATACAGTCGGGATAGTTTCTATCGCTTTAAACAGCTCTATGAAACGGGTGGCGAAGAAGCACTGCAAGACCTAAATCGTAAGAAACCAAATTTGAAAAATCGAGTCCCACAGTATGTTGAGGAAACGGTTGTCGAATTTGCCGTAGAATTTCCTGCTTATGGGCAGCTGCGCGCTGCTAATGAGTTAAGTAAACGCGGGATTTTGGTTTCATCTAGCGGCATACGTTCAGTATGGGTAAGACATGATCTAGAAACCCTTAAAAAGCGTCTTAAAGCATTAGAGGCTAGAGTTGCTCAGGATGGTATTATCCTAACAGAATCGCAATTACAAGCTCTAGAAAAAGCTAAAGCAGAAAAAGAGGCTCATGGAGAAATTGAGAGTGAACATCCTGGGTATCTTGGGTCTCAAGATACTTATTATGTTGGGACAATAAAAGGGATTGGTAGAATATACCAACAAACGTTTGTTGATACTTACTCAAGGGTAGCATTTGCCAAACTCTATACAGAAAAGACGGCAATTACAGCCGCTGATGCGCTTAATGATAAAGTACTGCCTTGGTTTGAGCAACAAGATGTTCCTCTACTGAGAGTATTGACGGATAGGGGCACGGAATACTGTGGGAGAGTTGAGCATCACGCCTATCAGCTTTATTTGGCTGTAGAAAACATAGATCACACTAAAACCAAGGCAAGGCATCCGCAAACGAACGGGATTTGTGAACGCTTTCATCGTACCTTGAAAGAGGAATTTTACGATATTACATTTAGAAAGCATTTATACAATTCCGTAGAAGCGCTGCAACAAAATTTGGATAAATGGTTAGATGATTACAACAATCTTCGACCACATTCAGGGAAGTACTGCTATGGGAAAACGCCTATGCAGACTTTTCTAGATGCAAAGCATGTTGCACAAGGAAAAAATTATGGTAACATAAACGAATTATCGGACAGCTCGACCTATATGGCTGAAGCTGCCTGATAAATTGGAAGTGTCAGATCAAATTTGATTTTTTACATCTTAAGAGACAAGCAGCTGAACCAGTGAACCCAGTAATGCCTTCCCTCTTTTTCTCACGTTGTGCACATACTCAAAAAATCCTAAATATAGTGGCAATTTCTCTTGCGAGATCCCTCTGTGCGGTCGCAACCATGAACGGAGCAACGACCAGAATCCCTCTATTGTGTTAACGTGCACTTCATGAAATCCATCGCCGTCTTCATCTCTGGCAAATTCACCAGCGCCATGGTTCACTGTTTTATGCTCATATCCCCACTGAGGTAATCGACAATAAATATCGTATTCATCTGTAAAAATTCTTGAACCAAAAGCAACAACAGCTTCAATAAATGGTTTTATGGTTATCTGCTGAACATTTTCAAGCATGCGAATAAATACTTCTCCTGATCGCTGTATCATGCCGAAAATAGGTGGCTTCTCTTTTTCTAAAGTGCCACGACCTCTTGCGCCTCGCAAACGGTTACGCCGACCTAAACGTCCTTTTTTTTAACCGCAGCAGGATTACCTTTATGGCCTGCAACAACATACACTTCATCGCATTCAACTTCCCCTGATAACTTAACAGCAGGTTTCTTCTCTACGACCCCACTACGAAGCACATTTGCCATATAATGTGCATCATCTTTATCTAAGTTTAATTCTTTTGCGATTTGTCTTGTGGATAAATTAAGTCCAAGAAAATACAGAAAAATAATCCATGTTTTTAGGGGCTGATGATGACCAGAAAATACCGTATTTGTTAAGTCATCAAATCTTTTCAAGCATTGCTTACATTCATAGCGTTGTTTATAGACCTCCGTATCGTCTTTTCCGCGTTTGATAATATCATCTGAGTTACAATGAGGGCAGAATGTTTTTCCAGGCCATCGCAAATCACGAACAGCTTCATAACAACGCGCATCATCCATTAAATTTTGAAGGTTAATTTCCATCTTTCGGTATCCTTAGCTGCATTCCTTAATACAATATTCTCAACGACCCTCCTTTTTTTAGCAAGACCCTGGAATCCCTATTGAGCCAAAAATTTAATGGCTGTAATGCATTAAAGAGGCATAGCCAGCAAAAAGAAACTATCGGACTATCTTCTCAAAATTGCAAAATTAGGTGGTTATCTTGCGTGAGCTTCAGATCCTCCGCCTGGAAACATTATTATGTGGAGAGGTTTAATGCGGTTTACAGATATTGAATTTGGGTTTAATATGGCAAAAAATTGTAGGTAATTGAAAGCTTCGCGTACCGCTTGTGGGAAACACCGGTTATCCATCCGGTTTTTCCACATGTCCCGTAGGGCATCCACGCACACCTTTTCAATAAAGATATTAAACACTTAATCCCATCAATATTCTGAAAAAGTGCCCATCAAATAGCGTGAACACTCTCAGGAAACCGAGAACATCCTGCTGCAATGACACCTCAAGATAAAGATCATTATGGCAATAAAAAGTGATTAACATGAATCATTATCAATGGAAAAAACACCTTCATAGCTTGATTCAATTGCCCATTGCTTCATAAATTAGGAATTCGCACATTATTACAATTGATATTTTTACAACATCACACAGTACTTGTTACAAAAGTTCTCTGAATCTACCGGCGTAACTTTTTCTGGCTGAAGATTGTTTTGACTATTTACTCGATGAGCATCGTAAGATGGCACTACTGGTTTTGGTTGCGCAGGAGCAGCCCTTCCACGGTTTGGTGACGGCACTGGGGGAACATAAGAGTCTTTTCTATCATTACCAAGAAGTTTTTCCCCTAACCATTCCTCATCTTCTTCATTAAGGACAATCATATTTAATTGCCCTGCCCTAGTCACTGCTCTCTGAGCGCGTATTCTAAGCTGAACACACTGTTTACGCAGATCTGCTAACCTTGAAGGCTCTGGGTACCCTTCTTGTGTTGAATCTAATCGACCGACGAGTCTCAGATCTACTTTCATTTGTTTCATTCTACGCACTACTTCATCATTAATATCATTATCACTTATTTTATCTACGATGTAACACATAGCTGCCAGATTCCTGACAATGTAAACGTCAACAAGGGGTGTAGCCTGTTCCAACTCTATAATCTTATCACATACCTTAAGTAGGGCAATTGCTTTCTCTGCCTTCTCTTTAGCATTCTTCTCTTCAAAAAACATAGGCGCTAACATTACCATCATCTCTCTAAGCATCTGTCTTTTTTCAAAAGACGGTAAGGCTTGCATCAATCTTTCTGTCAGCACCAAGCTTTCATTCATTTCATCAGCGGACATAGACATAATATTTCTCCTTGCATTTAATGTTAAGAACCGAATTATCAATCAAAATGATATTCCTTTGCCTTTACTATTGTCAATATTTATTTACATTATTTGACAACTCCTTTTTTTGTTAATGGGGGCTGTTGATTGTTGCTGATCTATGGGACCAGATTGCAATTTTGATAGAGATTTCATATTAGCAGAAAATGCTAACGGCGGTTTAGGTATAGAATTTTCTTGAACAACCCCAACATTTAAAGGATTGCCTGACGAACGAGATAAAGAATGTGCTACAGAGTTCTCAAAATTCTTTTCTTCACGAGAATAAATCCTTCTTGGTACGTCATTTCTCACAATAGAAGTCCCAATAGTTCCACATTGTCTTAAAAAAGCCGCATTTCTAGATGAAAGTAAAGCATCGTGAGTATTTGCAAATTCTGCAGAAAAACCACCTACTGTTCTCCATTGCAAAAGATACAGATTTTCTTCATTTGAACGATAAATTCTCAAAGTCCTATCTATACTACCAACTGCTAACCAAGTATCATCCGTGGAAATATCGAAAGTTATTACCCCATTGTAAAAATCTTTAATTTCTTGTAACGGTTTTCCAGTAGAAATATCCCATACAAATACTCTAGCATCCAATCCTCCGGAGATTAGTCTTCGTCCATCATTTGAGAACTTAATATTTGTTACACTAGCTCCATGACCATTAATAGTGCTAATAAGCTTGCCTTGTCTTACATTCCAAATCCTTATAATCCCATCCATACTACCAGATACTATAAATTCATTATTTTTAGAAAAAGTAAGACATAAAACACCACGATTATAAGTCAAATCATAACCTTCGCATATAGCATGAAACCTTTGTAGTATTTTTTTATCCTTAATATCCCATAGGCAAACCGTTTTTTCATCCGAACCAGTTGCCAATAACATGTTATCATTGGAAATGCAAACAGCTTTAATTGATCTTTCTTGAGATTTAAATATATCAATGTTTTTTTTGTGAATAACATCATGAATATAAACTGCATTTCCAGCAACTACTGCTAACAGGGTACCGTCTGACGAAAACTGCAGGTGACTAACTTGATATTCTTCTGGAAAAGAATAGTAAACTTCAAGTGAAGTAGTATCCAACAAAACAACTTCATTCCCTTTTAAAAATGCAATCTTTCCCCTATTTGAAACAGCAGGATTGCATCGATCTTTATATTTGCACACCTTGGACACTGAAAACGTATTTGGATCAAAAAAATAAATAGTCTCTTCGCTCGAAACAATAAATCCAGATCTTTTTGTATCAAAAACTACTTTTGATACATCTATTATTTCCCTGGTTTTTGGAAAAAGCTTTTCAACATCCATAATTTTGATCTGTTTTTTATTCTCTGACTTATCTGACGAGCGCACTTTGTGCATACAATATGCAACATAGTTTCTACCCGCTATAACCCCAATACTCACCAACTTCTCCACTGGATAAAAGTAAATCTCTGTGAATCGGTGGGTGTTGATATCTAATAACTGTACCCCTCTTTCATTACAAATGAGTAATGATTGTTTCTGTGGCAAAAAAACCATTCCATTAGTAGATGTTCGTGCACTATTATCCTTAACTCGAGAAATTACCTGATTTTTTTCATGACCCCACAATATAACTCCACTATTACGTGTACCTATTGCTACTACATTTTCATTGTTTAAAAAAGAAATTTCACTTATTTCATTTTTTTCATCTAGTCTTGCAAGTAAGTCCCCTGTTTGAACATCCCAGGTATAAACATAACTCTGCGTTGAAGCGGATGAAGCTGAAACAAGTATTGAATCAGAGGCGGAAAAAAGAAGATGATCAACAATTACCCGAGTTTCATTTACACTCACCCTATAATTCTCATCCAAATTTCTAATTTGGAGACCCATTTTACCACCGAGTGCTAAAAATTTATTGTTGTTTGAACAAACAATTTTTCTAATCTGAATGTCTGTTTGATATGAAAAAGCTTTTGCAAACAGATTTCCCTCTCTCTTCCATATATAAATCATGCCATCTGATCCACCTGAAGCAAAATGATCGCGTAAAACACATGCCACACTTACATTTCCTATTGTTCCGCTAAGCCGCTCTAAAAAAGAAAAATTTTCAGGCACATGCACCTCTTCACTTTGTAAAAGTTGTGCAGTTTGTAGATCCCAAATGTAAAGTTTTCCATCCCGACCTCCGACTATAAGTAGAGGATTGTTATTATTATCAAGTAATGCGATACTTGTGACATCATTTTTAGAAAGAAAATAGGGCATTTCACCAAAATTAGCATTTTCTAACATTGTGCCAGCAAAACAAGAGTTATTTACAAAGGCATGTTTGAGGTTGACACCTCGAAGATCAGCTCTTGAGAAATTTGTACTATCCGCAACCATCTCTTCTAAATCAGCGCCAGGGATCTTGATTGATGTAAGATCCCTTCCCGAAAAAGGAATGTGTACAGCATTTAGAATAGTAGCCGCATTTGCAGAAGCCTGTGCTATGCCAGCATCTTGCTTAGAACTGTCAATCATTTGAAATAAAGGCTCAATCAACGATTGAACTTGAGATTTATTCCATCCTTCTACTATAAAATTTAGGGCCCCCACTTCTTCCTGAATAGGACGATGATTCAATAATTCAAGCCCTTCTGCTACAATTATTTCAGGCTCCTTTACTCTTAATTGGATAATGCGTTTGGCAATAAAATAGTCAAAAAACGATTTATGACTGAATTCAAAATATTGAGTTCTATTTCTTAAAGGTAATCCATTTAGAAATCTCTGAGTCCGATTTTGCATAATTTGCATATAATCTTGTTCTGTTAATACGGCACGACGCCTTTCTGCATCGCTTAAGCATTGTTGTCGAGCTTGAAAAATCCCAGCGCTATCTTTTTGTGTACATTGGCTTACCTCTGTCCAGGCCATGCCTAACGCTTTAGTCTGACCCTCTTCTAAATAGATTGAGCTTTGATTAAACGCACTAAAAGCAACTTGAGCGGCAAAAGCAGTAAAGCTACGAAGTAAATTAGAGTATTTTTCTTGCAATAGTTTTTGTAAAGTATTCGACAATAATCCTTGGTGAGTATTAAACCAATGCTCCACGAAACCCTCATAGATTTGCCAACGGTTAATCTGGTTTAAATCTTTTGTAACAATGGTTTCAAAGCCTTGCGCAAACAAACTTAAGACAAAAGGATTGCGCAGTACTGCCCTTAAATCAGTGAACTGTTCGATTTTTTGGCGATAGGTGCTCTCAGTCTCTCTATCCCAATGTAAATCGCTATTTAAATAAGACAACAGTTGACCAACATTAAAGGGTAAAAAATAACGCGTTGTTAACTGGCCATTAAACGCAAAGCGACTGTGAAGCTCTAGATAATTAACTGTGTTTGGCCGACAAGTGACTAAAAGCTTGGCGTTTGATAAAACATCTAGTCCTAAAAGATGAGGTAAATTTTGTGGTGCTGTATCTGCTTGACATTCATCATAACCATCCACGATCACTAGCCAACGAAACTCGCGCATTACAGCAATGGGAATACCAAATGCATTGAGCCCTTTTGTAAAAGCGTCTTGTAATTCGCTCGTGTGCCAACGAGAAATTGTGGGCCTTAATAACACGGGAAAATAAGGAACCTTTTTGCCTTCTGGATTTTGCAAGTATTGCCAGCACTGAGACAACAAGTGCTTTGCTAATTGGTAAGTGCTTAAACTTTTCCCTAATCCAGATTCTCCCAATAATAGCAAAGTGCTTCCTTGTTCACTGGAAAAAAAATCTTCGTAAGTTTGTTCTAAGGTAGACAGTACACTCTTAGCCACTTTTTTGTCTTCAGCACTGTCCTTTCTTTCTTCAGCATTTTCTTCCTGAATGTGTATGCCATTGGCTTCTAGTCGTCCCCAAAAAGCTTCAATATCCTCTTCTACCTTATAGTCCGTTAAATAGGGCGGAATATATTTTAAAATATCTGCATTTTTGGTATGAACCAAGCCCTCTATTTGCTCACAGGCCTTAACCCATAAAGCCTGGGGATGTAAACTGCTTAACGCTCCACCCTTTAATTGTTGAATAATCGCTTCTAGACTAGGCCTCTTATGAGGGTCTGGCTGCCAACACTCTAAAATCAATTGTTTAAAAGCAAAAGGACAATCGTCCGGAAACGCTTCTCGAATACCGATAGCCATCTGTTTTTGAATGGCTTTCGTTAATATTGCAGGCTCTTTACCTGTGCACAATTGCCAAAACACCAACCCTAACGCATAAATATCAGTCGCTTGACTGGCAACATTACTCTGCAATGCTTCAGGCGCTTTAAAACGCTGGTCTTGTAAACCTTGTGCAACCACCAAAGCCTCTTTGCGTTGCAGCAAGGCATCCACTTGTGCTACGCCTAAATCCGCTAAACGAGCTCGACCGTATTTATCCAGCAAAACATTTTCTGCCTTTAAATCACGGTGTAATATGCCTTGATGATGTAAGTAGGCCAGACCTTGACTTATTTGTAAAGCCCATTGCCAGCGCAATGACCAAGACGGATTTTTTTTAAGAATCGATTGAAGATTACCCCCTTCACAAAATTCCATGACTAAATAGGTTTTATCCTCTTCTTCATAGATTCCGTAAAATTGAACTAAGTTTGAATGATTAACCGTCGATAGCCTAGACATTTCCCAAAGCAACGTCTCTAATACTTGTTCTCTTGTTAATCCCAAATTCTTTTGAGCATGCTCCATATTCACTTCTTTAATGGCAACAGGGCGTTTTCGCCAATCCCCCTTATAAACCAATCCAAAAGCACCTGAACCTAAATGCTGTTGTTTGAGAATGGACACTGAACCCGGCTGTAAACGCTGTACTCCTAAAAATACATCTTCGGTTTCTGGCATCTCTGAGCTGGCTTGTCGAACCCATTGAGTAGGTTTAGAAGCAGTGTTGTACTGAACTACGCTAGGCGGTACGTAAGGAGCCACTGCAACAGAAAGGCGGGATGGGTCGATAACTTTTTGTAAAGCGGCTTCTATTGCTTCATTGCTAGCACTCATTTAACACTCCCTATTTTAAAACAATTTGCTGTTGGAAACACCTTAAGCCCTCGCGGATTTCGTTTTACTTGTCTTTTGTCTGCTTTTCAATTTTTCTAATCGGTCCTGGCCAAAGGCGTTTCCAGTTTGTGTAGCCTCTTCATACAATTGAAGTGCTCGTTGTTCATCTACGGCTACTCCTTGTCCTTTTTCATAACAAAATCCTAAATAAGCCTTACCCATTGCATTGCCTTTGTCAGCCGCTTTCTGATACCAAAATACTGCTTGGACCTCATCTTTCTTCACGCCTTCCCCAGTGTGATAACATAACCCTACATTAAATTGTGCATCTTGATGACCACCCTCGGCTGCCTCTCTAAAGCACTCAAAGGCTTTCTCTAGATCCGGAGCACCCACACGACCTTTTTTATAACAATTGCCCAAATTATTTTTCGCATCCATATTTCCATTTTTGGCAGATTCTGTATACCAATACATCGCCAATGCATAGCTTTTGACCACTCCATGGCCTCGATAATAGCAATTGCCCAAGTTGCATTGTGCGACGGCATTGCCTCCTTCTGCCGCTCCTTTAAAACACTCATAGGCTTTCTCATAATTTTGTGCCACGCCTTTACCATGGAAGTAACAATCTCCTAAATCATTCTGAGCATTCAAATCCCCTTCTAAAGCTTTTTGTTTTAACATCTCTTGACCAGGTGAAGCGGGCCTCATAGGTATTGCCATCGCAAGAGAAGGACTAGAATTGGAACTATCCGCATTATAAAGAATGTGTAAAGGAGGAGTATAATCGGCAGCATGAACAGGTGCATTTGACTTCTTGCTTGGTTGAGAGCTTGAACCATATAAAAATGCTATTGGCGGTGTGTAAGACACCGGGTTGTCAATATTCGCAATGCTCACCTCCTCAGCCTCACCTTTACCTTCAAGATCTTTTCTTTCATTGGGATCAGAGCATGCTTTTAACGAGGACCCCTCGTCGTTATCCATTGCACTCGACTTATTCACCGATTTTGAAATAGATTTCCCTTTGTCGATAACAGGCGGATTAACAGTTGCTCTCAGCTCCAACGAATTCATCATCTTAGTTATTTCTTTCAGAACCCCTGGATCAGGTATGAGTTCATCACCTATATAAAGCTGATGTATCTTTGTCTGACGATCATACCCTAGAGCTGCATTATGATTGGATAAAGCCTCATTATATACATCATAACTGCGAGTTCTATCGCTTTCAGTCCTACCTCTGCCATCCCTGAAGAGTTCTTTCAAACGCTTTAAAAGATGGATACCTTTTTCTTGACGCATATGTTTGACTTCTGCTTCAACAGGGGGACTGTTTCTGCCATCCGCACCATGTTGTGCTGGTTGCGCTGCTGCCAGATGGAAAGTTGCATTTACAGCAGCATGCCCACCGGCATTATTATGCTGTACCTGTCCCTCCCCTTGCATAATGTTGCCTCTAACCTGTTGATTTGCAAAATTATGCTTTACACCATCTACACTTTCAGCCATATTAACTCCCTCTAACAATCCCTAAAAAATACATCACTCCTGCTCTTTAAAACTGTGGCATTCAATTTAGTCTCTCAAAAATTTTCGCCTTGTTTTTAACATTACCAGAACCAGGAATAGATGAATCTTTTACTGGATCTTTTACAATCATTTTTGCAGCATCAAAAGCAGGTGTCTGTGCAGAACCTACCTGTGCAAGGCTCGCTTGCGCACGGCTTTCTTCTACGCGACTTGCTTTCGTACCACTTATCGATAAACCTACCTTTTTTGCAATCTGCACTTCGGGCACCTTCTCCTCTTCCTCTCCTGCAACTTGCTCTTTTGATACACCAATATATTCACATGCCCTCTCAAGCTCTTCTTGAGTATAAGACGCCTCTGATGGATTCAGTAATCGATGATTTTCTAAAACTGTAAACAGGAGACCAAGTAACTTGGGAGAAAGCGCAGCGATCTTTTTTTGTAGAGTTGGGCTGACTCCTTCTGTTTTGACAGTCTGCCATCTTTGAATAATACTTTTTTCAAAGTTTTGCGTTAACTCAACCGCTGAAATAATCTCTGAGCCTTGAATACTCCGATAGCATTGCTTATCTAGTCGTCTTATCTCTGAAAGGTTTGAATCACCTTGAATTACTCTTTTTACTGTATAATGCCTATCGCTCTGAGCAAAGACACTTAAGGGAGTGTCTAAAAGAGTGATGTAATCTCGAGTATTTTGAAAGGTAATAGGACCGCAGTTCCAAGAATTTCTGCCAACACCTTGTTGGTCAAAAGCTTTGTCATGTTCGGTGATTCTTATTTGTCCAGAGTTCTTGCCCATCAGTCTGGGAATATGTGTTTGAATCGCCTGCCGATATTCTGCCCTTAAGGGCTCAGGAAAATGCGGTTGTCCAAAGGGATCGTCCCATAGGACGTTTACTTGATTGCGTTCGTAATCGATGTCTATCACAACATCTCGCCAATGGAGACCCCTGAGGGTGGCTAAAATAAGGCGTTTGGGTTTCTGCTGCCAAGCTCTATATCGAGGATCATCTCCTAATAAAACACCAACATCATCCCGAAGATAATCTGAAAAATGATCAGAATCATAAACGCGTCCAACAAAACAACGTTCATTATTTTCACGATAAACACTATGAGGCTCCCCCCCTGGAATGGGTTGAGCGTCATTATGTGTGAGTTTCCGCTGTCTCATTTCTTGTAACAGCGTCATACCATCTTGAATATAATACAAATACTGGTCTCCATCGCGATTAGAAACTATTGATTCCTCTGGAAATCTTAACACCGGAAATGGTTTAGCAGCTGCATTTCCTTGCTCAAGATATTTTTCTCCTGGTTTCGGAATTTGCCTGAGTGCTGGTTGTGCTAGTGAAGCGTGCGCAACCAGTATGTAAAATATAGCTGGATTATTAAGGTGTTCAGCTTTTAAAGGCGGTGGGGCTTCAGCCGCCGCGATTGGCACAAGCGGTGCTGGTAAAGGTCGAGGGAGTCTAACTTCCTGTGCTATCTTTGAATACTTTCGTAAAAGATCTAGCCCCGTGTCAATCTCAGATACACAAATATTAAGCCACCTTATGATTCCAAGATAATTGGGAGCAGCGGTTCCCCCTCTAACTTCAGCGATACTGGGCTGTGCCAGTCTATGCCAATATTCCATCATCTCAAGGGGTGTTTTGCCTAAGAATCGCTTATCCTCTAACAATAATACAATATTGTCATAATGCTTTACCCATTGACTAGGTTGAGATATTAAGGTGATTCTTGTATTTAATATATCACTCAACTGACCATATTCTTGCAGCTTAGGCAATAGCCCCGCTAATACTCTTGCACTTGTGTGGTACCAACCCCAAACTCCTCTAGGTTGAGGTTGACGTCCCCCTGTGTAAATCGCTTGATGAACTAAGGTAGCATTATGGTAGGGGTGTTTAATGTTAAAAGGCACACCGGCTCTGTGTAATTTTTCCATTTCAACCCAGTTATCCTCATGCGCATATTTAAACATCAAGGCTTTTTGTGATTCCGTAACTTGGATAGCTTGAGCTTGAGCTGGTGGCGCCAGATCCTGATCTGGCGACGCCTTTGCGGAGACTTTGGCATTTGCTTCGATAGGGGATGTTTGTAACCCCGGAAAACCCTTATCAATGATTTTACACAACGCCAATTGTTCCTGCCGAACTATGTCTACTTGATCTAAAATCTGTTGATTGATAATTTTTCCTGCTAACAAATCTTGCGCATTTTTGATGAGAATTGGGCCACTTTCTTTCCACCAATCCATGGTCATTTGTCCAACATTTGCAATAACCAGTTGTGCTGGAATCTTAGCGGTAATGAGTACATGACGAAGTTGATTAATTAAAAGTGCTTTTGTAGCATCAACATCTCTATACTCAACATTTAAATCATCAACCTGCTGAGAAGCTTTGTTAGCCTTGGGATCACTGTAGAACATAGGATCAACAAGGGCTACCACAGCATTGCCTTCAGGTTTATCAAATGCAGCAATTATTAATTTCCACATATTTTGTTTGACGGCGGGATCTCCTATTGCTTGTTCAACAAGAATGGGGACAATAATAGACAAGCCCTGATTACGACAAACTTTTAAGGCAAGTGCTAAATTTTCTTCAAATTGTCTTTGAGTGGCCAGATCGAGAGATAGGGTATAAGTTGACAACACTTTTGCTTTTATGCTTTTTTTATCACGCTCAAAATCATAAACCAATAGCTTTTCTATCTCTGCAACACCATAAGCAACTGAAGCATTACCTTGATCATCTTGGTATATGACCCCTCGCTCATTTTCGGCAACTTCATTTGCATCCTCTTTTACTACTTTAAAATTGTCCTGTTTTCCCAGTTCAACCTTTATAGGGAGCTCAACAGGTTTACGAGCTACCCTCTCAGGTTGAGGTGAGATGGGCGGCTTACCCGCATCATCTTCTACTTTGGGTTGAGCCAGAATGGGCTTAGCACCCCCGTCATCGTTTGCTTTGGCCGGTTTTAACGGTTCAACCTTTATAGGGAGCTCAACAGGTTTACGAGCTACCCCCTTAGGTTGAGGCGAGATGGGCGGCTTACCCGCATCATCTCCTACTTTGGGTTGAACCAGGATGATGGGCTTAGCATCTGCGTTATCTACTTTGGGTTGAGCCAGAATGGGCTTAGCACCTCTGTCATCGTTTGCTCTGGGTAGTTGGTGCAGACTTTCAGACACCTTGGAGATCATTCTTGATATTTCTTTCAAAACTCTCTCATCAGGTATACGTTCGTCATTTATATAAAGGCCATGCATCTTTGTTTTAGTATCATACCCCAGCTCTGCGTTATGGGTGAATAAAACGTCATTATATACATCATAACCACGAGTTCTATTACTTTCAGTTTTGCCTCTGCCATCCCTAAAGAGTTCCTTCAAACGCTTTAAAACATGGATGTCTTTTTCTTGATGCATATGTCTGACTTCTGCTTCAACAGGCGGACTATTTCTGCCATCAGCACCATGTTGCGCTGCTGCCACGTGGAAAATTGCATTTACAGCAGCATGCCCACCAGCATTATTGTACTGTACTTGCTCTTCACCCTGCATAATGTTGCCTTGAGCACGTTGCTCCGCAAAATTAAACTTCGGACCATCTGCATTTCTATCCACACCTAAGTCTCCCTATTAACTTCTAAAAAATATGTCTTCTCGCACTTACCGAGAAATTCCATTATTGTGCTGCACTTGATTTTCGCCTTGCATGATGTTGCCCTCAAGAGATTGACCCTCAAAATTAAACTTAGGCGCATTGTTGTGGTGAACACGTTGTCCATCATAAGCATGCGTAATCACATCTCCACCTCCAATCCTAACATTGCCTCCGAGAACTCCACCAGTAATGCCAATCACATCTCGACCGGCTTTGCCCTGTTGTTGCAAGTTACCTCGACTTGCACCTCGATCCGCTAAAACTGGCATCGGCACAGCGCCAGCTGCAGCACTAATAGTTAACATCTTCGTAATGGCTTTCATCGAATCTTGGGACGACAAAGCCTTATCGTTCACGTAAAGTGTATGTTTCTGTTGTTTTTTATTATATCCCAGCTCCGCTTGGTATGAACTTAATGCCATATTATACCGCTCAAAATCTGGACTTTTCTCGCCTTCATACTCTTCGTCACGAAAAAAAAAGCCTTTAACCGTTTAAGAACTTCAACAACTTCTGCTTCTTCATCAACAAGGCTCTCTTGCCCCGCAGCTGCTACTCCTACATTGCCACCACCAATGTCAACCGCACCACTTCCTCTCACTCCATTGGTAACGCTAATCACATCTCGACCGGCTATACCCTGTACCTGAAGATTTTCTGCGTTAATCTGTTCCGCCTTTTGCACTAATTCCGAAATCACTTGAGGTGTTTCTATTTTTTGGCTTTCCTTAAGCTTTTGATCTTCTGTTTCAGAATCTTTTTCTTCATTGCGAGCAGAGGATGCTTTTAATAAACGCCTATTGTCATCGCCCGCTCCGCCCGAATTACCTGGCAGCCCTACTGACGGCGGAACGCTGTAAAAAGACTCAATCCTACTCATTAAAGATTTTTGGAGAACACTATAAATTTCCTTAAAGGCATGGCGATATTCAAGATAGTTTGCTTTATGTAGCCCTAAAGCAACCGGTAACAATCCTACAGGGTTTTCCAATGATGTTAAGATTCTAATGTATCCTCCCATATCTCGAATATAATCTCTTGTAGGCTCTTGAACCGGTTGAGCAGACAAATCAAGCCAAGAAGCATCATATCTTAAAAAGTCGTTTCCTAAAGTTGGGAAAATTTCCTTGCCCTTTCCTTCCAAAAGCAAAGGAATGAGCGAAAAGTTTGGATCATTTTTTTGTAAGCTAAAATCCAATTCTTTTTTAACATTGGAAGGTGATTCTGGTACAGTTTTTTTAGCATAAGTATGAGTACCCATTAATATAACCAGATTGCTATCATTAACACCAGCTCGCATTTCATGCTCTATATTGCCAACCAACTTAAGTAAGTCTAGCCATGGTTCTACCCCAGCCATTTCAAAATCAGCAGCCATTCGTCTCAAAAAGGTTTGTAATTGAAAAAACCTAGGACTCTCTTCCTCCCATGCATAACTAAAAAAAACTTGAGGCCTTTCTATTGATTTTGGTAATGGATCAGGTTGCGGTAAATATAAATTCTGCATTACTTTTTTTTGTATCGCTATTTGCCGCAGAAATAAATCTAATTCAGTTTTTGCCTGGCTTTCCCGATACAAATCTGATCCACGCCTGTTACGCTTAGGAAATTGATGAAACATTTACTATCCTCCTTTCTTCCTTTTGTTAAATGGTCAAAATTTTTGCTCTTACGTAACATTTGTTACACGAATATACTGATCTTCTCCATGCACCCAAATTCTTTCTTCAAACTGAAGGCTAGTTGTCTGCGGCTTCCCGTCTGACGCCACAACTTCTAGGCGTATGGTCCATAACTCGTCTATCGCAAAAGCCCCGGCTCTCTCTTTACACCGCTCATCAGGAGCAAGATAATTAGGTCTTGTTGCCATGGCCTTGATATGTAATCTTAATTTGATAATCAGATTGATTCACTACTACTCCACCCATAAAATTTCTCCTCTACAAAAAAAATATAATTATTGTAAGTTAAGAAACCACATACTACCTTTATCGTCGCAGCGCTTGATTACTATGCTGCACCTGCTTACTATGTTGCACCTGATTATTATGCTGCACTTGGTTTTCACCTTGCATGACATTGCCTTCGACTCGTTGCCCTGCAAAGTTAAATTTGGGTGCGTTATTGTTATGAACACGCTGTCCATCATAAACATGCGTAATCACATCTCCGCCACCCATCCTAACACCGTCTCCGCGAACTCCACCAGCAATGCCAATTACATCCCGGCCTGCTCTGCCCCGTTGTTGCAAGTTACCTTGACTTCCACCTTGATCTGCTAAAATTGGCATCGGCATAGAACCAGCTGCAGCATTAACAGCTAACATTTTCGTAATGGCTTTTATCGAATCTTGGGGCGACAAAGGCTCATCGTTCACATAAAGTGTATGTTTTTGTTGTTTTTTATTATATCCTAGCTCCGCTTGGTATGAACTTAATGCCATATTGTATCGCTCAAAATCTGGACTCTTCTCGCCTTCATACTCTTCGTCACGAAAAAAAGCCTTCAACTCTTTAAGAATTCTAACAATATCTGCAGCATCAGCAGCCATAAGATACCCCTTGTAAAATTTTTGGAAACAACTCGTACTCACCTTCCCAGATAAGTATCCCCTTTAAACCGCTTGGTTTAAACACATCATAGCAACCTTCCTTTCAAATAGGTTTTCTACCCTGAATTTTTCATGCAAAAACCCTGCACTCTCCTACGGCCTTTCTCAGCTAAAAACTACTACACTCCTTGACCACGGCTGCTGTTACCTCTTGGCCGTACATTGTTATGTTGAGTTTGATTTTCACCTTGCATAATATTGCCTTCGACCTGTTGCCCTGTAAAGTTAAATTTAGACACGTTGTTGTTACGAACACGTTGCCCATCATAAGCATGCGTAATCACATCCCCTCCGCCAATCCTAACATTGCTTCCGACAATTCCGTCAGCAACGCCAATCACATCTCGGCCGGCTTTGCCCTGTTGTTGCAAGTTACCTCGACTTGCACCTTGATCCGCTAAAATTGGCATCGGCACAGCACTCGTTTCAGCACTGGAAGCATGGGACATCGCTGCTGCCACACTCGCTGTTAACATCTTCGTAATCGCTTTCACCGAATCCTGGGGCAAAAAAGCCTCATCGTTTACGTAAAGCGTATGTTTCTGTTGTTTTTTATTATATCCCAGCTCCGCTTGGTATGAACTTAATGCCATATTATACCGCTCAAAATCTGGACTCTTCTCGCCTTCATACTCTTCGTCACGAAAAAAAGCCTTTAACCGTTTAAGAACTTCAACAACTTCTGCTTCTTGATCAGCAGGACCATCTCCTTTTTGCTCCACAGCTGCCATTCCCACATTACCACCGCCAACATTAACTGCACCACTTGCCCTAATCCCACCCGCAACACCAATCACATCTCGGCCAGCTACACCCTGCTGCTGCATATTTCCTGCATTAATTTGTTCCACTTTTTGAAGAAATTCCGAAACCGCTTGATGCGTTTCTGCTTTTTCCTCTCGGATTTTTGCAAGTGTTTGATCTTCTGTTCTCGTAAAGGCTTTTAATGCTTGCGCCGTTTGAGCAGTTAAAGCTAGGTTCAATAACTCTACCACATCACGCAACTGTTTACTTAACTTATCAATTAACTCTTTATTTTCACCGGATCTTAGAAATTTTTTAACTTTATCCATCGCGCTTTTTTTTGGCATCATCGCACTCATCAACTGTAAACACTGCTCCAAACATGCGACCAGTTCTCTTAAACTATCTTCACAATATTCCATCTGTTTTGTTTTAGACAAATCAATAACAATTTTATTGATAATCATTACTACAGCATTTAAATCACTCACCGCTCCTTGATTATCTTGCATCTGCATATACTGTGCATGAATGCTTGTCGCAAGTTCTAAAACTTTTGTCGCAGTACCTGTCGGATCTAATTCAGCAATCAATGAAGCACTCGCCCCAGCAATGGAAACAGCAACTTCTACAGCATCAGCAGCCACAACATACTCCCTGTTTAAATAAAATTAACTCACGCCCACCCCTTTAAGATGAGCATCTAACACAAACCATTTGGTTTTGATTAAGCCATCGTAGCAGATATCTTTTTAGAAAATCAACAGGATATTTAGGGTATTTTAAAGATTCGTTATTAGAGTTAGCGATTTTTACGGCTTTTTTAAGGCATACTTAGAAAATCCATGTAAAAATACTGGCATGTCAGACGAGCGTCCATTGTAAATGTGCGAATCGGTATCCCAAAATCTTCAGGTGTTTTATATCCCGCTGCTCAAAGGATAGATCAAAAGGTTACTTGATTTTTTGGCTTTTCCAGAATAAGTTGGACCATTGCTTATGTTAATGGCTTCATGAAAATCGTATCCATACCAACCTATCCCTTGTTGTTCTTTTTCTGAACTAATTTATCGTTTATCCAAGTTTTCAGTTTTAAAAGATCTGTAACGGCAGGATACAGATAAATTGGTTCCTTGGCCTACTTGGCTCTTAACATAAATCTCTCCTTTTATAATCCCAGATCCGTTCCTTTATAAATCTCTTGACAAGAAGGCATTAACCGTTTAAAAGAAAGAAAAAACTCGACTTGCTTTTCAGAAAGAATGCCCAATCCTATGTCTTCAACCTGAATCTGAATGACTATTTTTCGATCCTCTTAATCTTGCCAACGTTAGCAAAATCCTAACATGCCACTGGTCTGTAAACTTTAAAGCACTCGCTAACAGTTTCTGCCCTATCCGATAAATGCAAATCGGATCACCAATCAGAACGTTTGAAATAGCCTCATCCACAGCAACTCACCTGGGCCGATTTCTTTGTGAGGAACCTGTATAACAGGCAGAGAAGACTATTTCCCGGGAATAGTTAGACTCAAAACTTGGAATGAACAAAGGGGCAATGCTTCTTCATCGGTAAATTCTGACCACCCCCTTTCTTTAATTATTCACGGTGGATTTGACAAAACCCTCGGCCAAAAACTTCACAGCTCTCACTACAAGTTTGATTTTCTCTTGGAACTTGTCAATGCAAGTGAGAAAAATTTGTCTATAACTAATAACAAAAATTACACCATAACCTTCTCCTTTTGTATTGCAAAAGTGCATCAAATATTTTTTACCGAACAAACAGTTAAAAAGATGTGCTTTTTCTACTCGAAAAGCTTCTTTTAGTCTGATTAACGATTTTTTTGCAACAACCCTAGATTCACCTCCAATCCTTGCTGTTCCACTTCAAGTTCTGAATTTTTGAGCTGCTGATTTTGTCTCTGTAAAAGCTGCTGATCCCTTTCTGCTCTAGATTCCTCTTGCATAGCTTTGAAATCAGCTGCATCTTGTCTGCCTCTCTCTATTCTTTCTTCTGAATACTGTGCTTGCCTTTCCGACCTCACCTCATATACTGGTTTTTTAGCCGATCTAAAAACTGCCTCCGCTTTTGCTGTAACTCTGTGCAACTCTTCTTCATCGATTTCCAAATCAAACATTGATTTGGAATCGAGAACTTTAGAGGTTTGGGCCTGCTCTTTAGACACTTCCGTTCGTAATTTTTTCAGATCAGGCACTTTTTCAATTTCAGCTAATAGGAGGTCTTGTTGATTTAAAAGCGTTGAAACAACTCCAGCAGGCGCTTTTCTTTTCGCTGTGCTAGCCGTAGTAAAACCTGGAAGAAAACTGCTGCTGCTGCTGCTGCTGCTGCTGCTGCTGCTGCTGCTGCTGCTGCAAAATATTGTATCTTTGGGACTACCAATAATAAATTCAACAAATGGTTCTTTAGCTCCCGATTCAATCCATGAATTTAATCGTCGATGTTTCTCCTCTGCACTTTCGTTCTGTTCTTTTCCTTCAATTTCTGAGTCTTCATTATCAATAATGGCGATTTTACGCAAACTTTCATATGTATTTTGATCTTGAATTGAAAGTCG
>Ga0207074_1024_pt1 | contig 26204 bp, 30 predicted proteins | sample Alteio_BWMinHeat_66_FD_153567 | JGI IMG/M metagenome (GOLD analysis project Ga0207074, IMG submission 153567) | Enriched cells from forest soil in Barre Woods Harvard Forest LTER site, Petersham, Massachusetts, United States -... | ecosystem: Environmental > Terrestrial > Soil > Temperate forest >...
CATCAGCGTGTTTTCTTCAATTGAGGGCTATGTCGAAGAGCTCGTCACCCGCAAATGGCCATGGCTCGTAACTGCATACGAGGACAGGGTCCTTACGCTCCAAAACACGACCACGGGCCATGTGCTCCCGCTCCCGACTGACCACTATTACGAATACCGAGAGAACACTGATACGCGCCCACCATTTTTGGTTCTCAGGTCTCAGGTGTTCATCAATTCACGTGAAGTCTGGCTCGAGCCAATTATCAACTGGCGCCCAAGCGTTATCGTTGGTGATCGCGCTTAGGTGTCCGGTCCGAGCCACTTCGTTTCGGTTTTCCCCAAGGTGCGCATCGTTGACGCCGCCGCCATTGATGGCGTCCTCCCGACAGTCCCTGGTTCCTCACCCGGGCTTTCTTAGGCCGCCCGGGCTTCGTCCTCGGGCTGTCGGGCGAACTTGAGGGACTTGGGGAACTTGCCAGCGGGTGCCTCGGAGTCCTGGGATGTTAGAATATCGAATATCCGCTGGGCACGAGTTCGAACATCGCCCCTAAACGGTCCACACGTGACACCCAGTCAAGAAGTCCCGCCTTGCTAGAAATAGCAGGGCGTCTTCTTATGCATGTGGACCTAGAAGCGAACCCTGACCCCCACCGCCTTTCTCAGGCAAAATCTCCCACGAACTAGATAGCCGGGCCGTTCCGCCAGCTCGGCATAGGCTCGATGTCGAGGTCCGTCAGAAGCTTTCTGAAGGTCGTCTCGGCACGCTCCTTGGAGAACTGGGCATCCGCGAGAGCGTCTTCAATGTTCTCGAGACTCTGGACCATCGAGCGGACAACCGTGTCGCGCTTGATGACATCCATGGTCGAGACAAAGCCGTACTCATTCTTTGGTGCCATAGGGTGTGGGTGTTAGGGCTGATAAAGATCGACCAGCCCCGATGGTCTCAAAAAACAGAGGCGGGCAATAGACGGGAAAAGTTGACAGGGTGGCAAGTCACGCGCGGTAGCGCAGCATTTTGGGGCCGATACCCCTTTTGACATTTCGATGGCAGGGGATTACAATAATAGCCAATAGCGATTTCCAATAATAGAAACAACATGGCAAAAGCAACAATTAAGTCAAAGACCGGGGCGATCATTACGATAGAGGGTACAGACAAAGAAGTGTCAAATGTACTTGCACACTTTGAGGCTACGGCTCATGTGACCACTGGCAAGGATCGCGTGGCCAAACACGTTGAGGCGAGAAAAGATAAAAGGAAACGTACCGCCGCATCCGACTTGATCATTGAACTGAGGGAGGAGGGCTTTTTTGATAAGCCGAAAGGCCTGACCGAAATTGCCGATGCCCTCCAGGAGCGCGGCCGCATTACCCCCATCACCTCACTCTCAGGCGTCATGATCTCCTTGGTGCAGCAGAGGTTCGTCGGACGGAAGAAGTTGAACGGCAAATGGGTGTATGGGAAATAAAATTATGAAAAGAGACACGAAAACTCACGATCCCGAAGCGCAAGCCATAGCGGCGATTAGCGCCGCTCTGAAAGATGTACCTGATGAGCGCAGGCTAGCGGTGCTCTCGTTCGTATCCGAACGCTTGGGAGGGAAAGCGCTCGCTGGAGGACAGACCCAGGGCGGGGCGGGAGGTGCTGATGACGGACACGCACACACTCCTGCGGGCAACATAAAGGCTTTCCTCAAAGCAAAGGACCCCGGCAACAAGTATCAGCAGACGGCAGTTCTTGCGTATTATCTGAAGAAACACGGTGGTGAAGATCAGATCGGCAAGGAGTCTATCGAGTCCGCTAATAAAGAGGCCGGCGGCCGAACAATCGATGACATCACAGGTACACTGAACGATGCAAAATCTAAGTACGGCTATTTTGGCGCAGGGGCTGGGGGCAAAAAGATACTGCTCGCATTTGGCGAGGACGTCGTCGAAGCGTTGCCCGATCAGGAAAAAGTCAAAGTGTTGAGGCGCGCAAACTTGGGCAAATCAAAGAGGAAATCTAAAAAGAAGAAGCAAAAGTAAAATATGACTGACGGGAACTCAAATGCGCCTGCATGCATAAGAAGTCTCTGGCAAGAACGCTTCTTCGAAAGTGGGCGCACTTTACGGGCTGTCTCCGAAGGTATCACTGACAAGTGGAACCATAACTTTCCTTCCCCTGACATCAGTAACGCGCTCGCCAAGGCACCCTTTCTTATCCGAACTGGGCGGTCGGGCTCGTTTCTCTACAAGCAAAGGACGAGTCCTGTAAGTAAGAAAATCGAGAATATAGAAGACCAACTTTTCTCGGATGACTTACTTGGTAAATTCGGACGCGCATTCAAGACCGAAATCGCTGATCTCCATTTGACTTTCGGAAGAAGCGGAACATGCACGGCTTTCTTGCTTCGAAAGATCCTTGAAAAAGCTATTTATCTCGCATTCGCTAAGCAGGGTCTAGAGGCCAAACTTGAAGACAAAGGCAAGCCCGGGAAGCTGCAGGGCTTGGATGGGATGCTTGATACCGCAGCACGTGAAAAGATTGGAGGAATACCGATACTCCTGCCGAAGACCGCGCAAAGTATCAAAGGAATAAAATTTCTCGGCGATACATCTGCGCACAATCCGCTTGCGAATGTCGATATGGAAACAATCATTCCTCAAATGCCTTATATCATCACGGCATATAAAGAATTAGCGGAGCGTCTCTAAACAACGGACTTCGCGTCGCCAGTCCTCCTCTACTCACCCGGGCTTTTTAAGCCGCCCGGGATTCGTCGTCGGGCTGGCGGGTGGACTTGAGGGACTTGGGGGACTTGCCAGCGGGTGTCTCACCCAACATCAGTATTTCGAGTATGCGCTGGGCACGAGTTCGAACATCGTCCTTAAACGGTCCACCCACCGTTGACACCCAGTCAACAAGTACCGTCTTGTGTCATTGCAGGGTTTATAGCGTGTTGAATGCCTTTTGGAGAGCTTTCTCACACACCCACTGTGTACATGATGATCAGTCTGGCTAAAAGCCGGGGTGGTATGATTTCACTATGGAAAATAAAACCCTTTCTTACATCGCGGTGGGCCTTGCCGTCATCGCGGTTGTCGTAGTGCTCTTTACCCACGGCTCCCAGGGAACCGCCAGCTCCAACACTGCCTTCAACAAGGCGATTTCTTCGGGCACGATGCGTGTCGGCTATATCCCGTATCCGCCGTATATCATCCAAGACCCGAAGACAGGGGCACTCTCGGGTATCTTCTACGACCTAACCAACACGCTTGCCACCCAGCTCGGCTTGAAAGTGCAGTGGGTTGAGGAGGCAGGATACGGCACGATTTTCACTGACCTTTCGGCGGGTCGCTACGATGTGTTCGGCGGCGGCTTGTGGGCGAACTCAACGCGGGCGAAGGCGGGATACCTCACCATCCCTGCCTTCTATAACGGCGTTTACGCCTATGTACGAACAAGCGACCATCGCTTTGACAACAATCTCGCCGCAATAAACGACTCATCAGTAAAAATCTCAACGCAAGACGGCGAACTCGGACAAGTGATTGCGCAATCGGATTATCCGCAGGCGCAAGAGGTCAGCTTGCCGCAAACGGCACCCTTTGACCAAATCGCGCTTCAAGTGATTACGAACAAAGCCGATGTCGCGTTCCTGCAGCCCGACGCAGCCGCTGAGTTCTTGAAGGCAAATCTAAACACTTTGCGACAACTTCAAACGCCGCCTCTACGCCTTTATGGAAATGCCTACGCGGTGGCTCTCGGAGAAAGTAGCTTGCAGCAGATGCTCAATGTCGCTCTCCAAGAAGCGATAGACGACGGCGCGGTTGCAAAAATCGTGGACAAGTATCAGTCCTCTTCTACCTCCTACCTGTTGCCCGCAACGCGATACGCGCAATAGCCACAATGTCTGTCTTCGGGATACTCGCTAACTACTACCCAACACTCCTCGGAGGTCTTCTGGTGAGCGTTGAGTTGTTCCTGTCGGTATCCGTTCTCGGCGTTGTGCTTGGTGCGGGGTTCGGAGTGTTGGGCGCGAGAAACCCGGTCGCAGGAGCGGTGGTTAAGACGACATCATTTGTCGTGGCGGGTATCCCGCTGCTCGTTCTTCTGTTTTGGTTCTACTATCCATTCCAATCGCTACTCGGGATTTTGATTAGCCCGTTCCTTACGGCTGTTCTCGTGCTTGCAATTGTTAATACTGCGGCAATCGCCGAGCTCGTCAGAGGCGTGCTTACCGACTTCCCGAAGCAATATATCGTCGCGGCGCAGATGGCAGGGCTATCAAGCAACGATATTTTCAAACGTATCCAGTTCCCGATGATTTTTCGGCAAATCATCCCGTCCGTTCTCACGACGCAGTTATTTATCTTGCAATGCACCCTGTTCGCCAGCTTGATCTCTGTTCCTGAGATTTTTCGCGTCGCGCAAAACCTAAACGCCGTGCTCTACAGACCCGTGGAGATTTATACGACGCTCGCGATATTCTTTATGCTCGTGCTCGCGCCGCTCTACTACCTCGCCTTTCTTTTGAGGGAGCGATTTACCCGCGACTTCTCCGAACGTTGATATGCTGACCGCACACAACATTGAGAAGAAACGAGGCGGGCGACATATCCTGCACGGCATTGATATTTCCATTGAGCCAAGCAGTATCGTCTCGCTTATCGGGCCGAGCGGCGCGGGGAAGACCACGTTACTCAACGTTCTCTCCGGTGTGGACGCTCCTGACGGGGGAGAGGTAAAAGTAGACGGCGAAGACCTATCCAATCCGTCGCCACAAGTAGCGATGGTATTCCAGCAACTCTTTCTCTGGCCTCACCTTACGCTTCGGCAGAACATCGCTCTCGCAAATCGCTCAACCGAAGCTGAAATCACAGAACTGATTGCAACGCTTGGAATGGAAGCATTTATTGACCGCTATCCCAATCAAACCTCCCTCGGCCAGCGCCAGCGTGCTGCGCTCGCAAGGGCAATCGCGCTCAAACCCAAATACCTTCTGCTCGATGAGATTACTTCTGCCTTGGACATTGAGCAGATTGAGCGTGTAGCGGCGTTGCTTGAAAAGCTGCGAGCATCGGGTTTGGGGATACTGCTCGTCAGCCACCTCATTAACTTTGCAAAGCGCACCAGCGACCAAATCGTCTTTATGGACGGGGGCGTGGTGATTGAACGGGGCGGTAAAGAATTTGTCTCAAGCCCACAGAAGCAAAGAACGCAAGAATTCCTGAGGTTCTTCTGAAATATTATAGCCAAACTCATCAGATTTATTCCTCCGACGCAACACCAGAGACTTTCCAATACCCTCTCTCCGTAAGGCCGTGCGCGATCCTTCTCCGCTTTAGTTCACGAAGGCTCCCGACCATGTAGCGGTAGGCCTTTTCTTTCAGGAGCCGTTTCCTCTTAGCCTCAGAAGCAATTCGTCTCAACTCGCGAAGCTTCTCCCATCCTTTATTGGTCTTATGCTCCTTCATTTCCATTTTGCTATTTCTTCCTCAAGCCGCATCTTTCTATCCGCACTCCGAGCCGAATTGGCTGCGATTATATTCAACCAACCATTGTGGTAGCGACGGGCCTTATCGGGATTGTTCTTCACGCTCTCGAAGAAGGCGTCGAACATTTCGTCATGCCCACGGCGCTCGGGCTGCTCAGGAGTATTCATTGGATGAGAAGTTAGGGTAATGAGGCACGTTTCGTATACTCGCTCAGAATGATGTAGCGCCATAGACGGGACTTATTGACACCCTGGCAACAAGTCCCGTCGGTCGAAGGACTTGGGGGACTTGAGGGACGTGCCACCGCGTCCATACCCATCCTCTCCCGGACTTGTCTAAGGCCGTCCGGGTTCGTCAGGGTGGAGGCGGTGGACTCGGGGGATCATCGTATTGAGCCTCGCTCTCCCAGTACCTCTTAGCTCTCTCGGCGTATTTCTTCTTCCTATTATCCTCGATCTTCTTCCACCCTACGCTCGGTTCCTTAATCTGGAGAGGAGGAACTTTTCTCCAATCCAGTGGATCGAGGGAGTAGTCATGGGAAATGAAGATATCGAGTATCATTTGAGGGCGAGTTCGAACATCGCATCGATCCGCCCCACCCACCATGACACCGTGTCAACAAGTCCCGTCTTCCAGAAAACAACTTATTATTGTGCTGTTTTTGCTGGCCATCACTTTACCCGCAACCTCTTTTGCTACGAGTGGTGCTTGCTCTTATCACGGGGGAGTGAATTGCGATGCTGGTCCGGGTCCTCTCGGACAGTCTGTTTGCAATGACGGGTCCGTAGATAGTTCGGTTCTGTATTACTCGAATAACGAATGTCTCGGTAACCCAGCCGCATCATGCGTCTATCCAGTTCCTCAATGTACGGAAGGGCAATACGAGTCACTCAAGGCACAGCTCGGGGCTTATGAGGAACAAGGGGCCAGCTTGGGTATAGAACAAACAGCGCCCAGCGAGTATGGCGGTATGGTTGCCTTATTCCAGAAACAATTGAACGACTGCCAATCTGAAATTAGTTCGTATCCTTCGATGGTACAGACCTACAATTCCTGCATGCAACAAGTAAGCAGCGCAGCGGCGAGTAAATTGCAGGCAGAAAAGAGCGCTGAGCAACAGAACTTCGCAGCACAGTACGCCGCAGAATGTGCTTCCATCTCAGTCTTAAATGGGGAGACATCAATTGTGAATAGCAAATGCATCACAACTTGTGATTCAGGATATCAATTGGTGGGGAGTTCAACTTGTGAAGCTATACCATCTGTTGCATCTACCTCGACGCTCGCCACTCCACCCCCAACTCCAGCTCCTATTTTACCCACCGAGATCAATCGTCAGAAAACGCCTCGCGTTACGGTGCCCACCGCAGCTTCTTTTGTCACACCATCAATAGCGACGTCTCGATCAACGAGTACATCCACTGCGTCAACTTCAGGGACGATGGCAACTTCATCGTCGAACATCTCATCCCATTTTGGATGGCTGACGACATTGCTGCATAAGTTCAACCCATTTTCTTGGTTTTAAGTAGAAGAGACTCAGCGCCTTCTCATCGTCAGTCCGGCTTCGAATTGTTTCCGATGCAATTCACGCACGCTCCCAACCATGTAGCGATACGCTTCTTCTTTCTTCAACCGTATCCTCTTAGCCTCAGCCTGCGCCCGCTTCATTTCCATAATCTTCAACCAGCCCTTGTTGGGCACGAATTCCTTCGTGGCCATACTAGTTCCAAGATCGACGCTTAGCTTCGTCCTCAAGCCGCCACTTCCGGTCCGCGCTCCGTCCCGCATTAGCCGCGATTACGTTCAACCAGCCGTTATGGTACCGGCGCGCCTTGTCGGGATTGTTCTTCACGCTCTCGAAGAAGGCGTCGAACATTTCGTCATGCCCACGGCGCTTAGGCTGCTCAGGAGTATTCATTGGTGAGAAGTTAGGGTAATACGAAGCACGTCCCGTATCTTCTCCTAGAACGATGGAGCGCCATAGACGGGACTTATTGACACCCTGGCAACAAGTCCCGTCGGTCGAGGGACGTGGGGGACTTGAGGGACGTGCCACCGCGTCCATACCTATCCTCTCCCGGACTTGTCTAAGGCCGTCCGGGTTCGTCAGGGTAGAGGCGGTGGACTTGGGGGATCATCGTACTGAGCCTCGCTCTCCCAGTACCTCTTGGCTCTCTCGGCGTATTTCTTCTGCTTGTACTCCTCAAGCTTCTTCCATCCCGGGTTCGGCTTCTTCGGGGGAGGCGGTGGCTCCTTCCAGTCTGGGTCAGAGAAGTAGTCATGTGACTTGAAGATATCCAGTATCTGACTAGCGCGAGTTCGAACATCGGATCGATGCGCCCCACCCAAACGTACACCATGAGTTTCTGCGATCTGTTTATAGGGAAAGCGCAGCGTAAACACTGGGGTTTTGCCTTCCAAGCCAAAGTTCGAACAAAGCGCAGACACCAAATCGCGCCATTCGTCGTCAGTCGGCGTATCGTGGCGCAAAAGCTCAGCATTTTGGAGTTCGAACTCACGATACTGCTTTAGCCACGATGCTTCGCTTCCCAGAGATGCTAGCTGGTCTTGCAGATCGCTTCGCTCGGCCAGCAAGCGAGCATTTCGCTGGTCGAATACCTCTTTGGAGATGATGCCATCAAGGAGGGCATCAGTCAGCCGAACGATACGATCATCGCATTTCGCGATACGTAGTCGCAACGATGCTTTGTCCTTTGAACTATTGATGAAGTGCTTTGACCGTTCTTCGTCCACCAAGTCCCTCAAGTCCCCCAAGTCCTCTGGCGTGCAGGCGAGATGGAGCAACTCACCTAAAACGGCCGTATCGATAATCCGCTCGGAAACCGCAGCACCCTGGCAGCGCCGGCCATGGCAACGGTAGTAGACGTAGCGCCCCTTCTGGATTTCCCCGGTTAGTTGGCGGGAGCAGCCAATGTGGGAGATCATCCCTCTATATCGGAATTCGTGGGCCCTGGCTTTGGGCGTATGCTTGCCCGCCATCACATCTTGCACACGCTGAAACAACTTGGTCGTGATAAGTGGTTCATGGGCGCCTTGAAAGCCTTCCCCGCGTTTTCCAATGCGAATAATCCCCGTGTAGAAGGGGTTGTGCAGCATGCCAGCAAGACCGTTGAAGGATAACGGCCGACCCCGATTGGAGAGCAGACCCTCGTCGGAAAGTTCCCGTTGCAGCGCGTCCAACCCGATGTTGCCCTCGGCATAGCGCTCGAAAGCGTAGCGAACCAAAGGCCCGTGTGTGGGATCGATTTCCTTGGGGATCCCGGCGCCTCGGTCCAGATAACCAACGGGGGCGGGAAGAGGGTAGATGCCCTGCTTAAGGCGCCCGTAAAAGCCTTTGAGAACCTCGTCCCTCAAGTTGCGAATATAGTCGGCAGCAACCACGGCCTGGATGTCGGCGGCCAGCCGCCCGCCCCGTGAACGAAGGTCCAAGCTTTCGTGAGCGAACTGGACATCGATCCCGGCATCGATCAGTTCGCCAAGGTTCGCCCAATCTTTCATGTTGCGCGCGCCTCGATCAATTTTATGAATGACGACACCGCCGGCTTTGCCGTCTTCGAGCGCACGGATCATCTTGGTGTATTCGGTGCGGCCTTGTTTGGCGGCCGTTTCCGTCTCCACAAACCACTCTATGATCTTGAAGTTGTGTCGATCCGCGAACGTCAAAATTGCCGCACGCTGCTCGTCCAGCGACACGCCCCGGCCTTGTCTCGGTGTAGAGACCCGGATGTATCCAAAATATGACTTCATAGAGGCGGGGCGGTGCCCTACTGGAAATCTAACCCGCTTTTTCCGGATTCGCGAATCTGCGCTTCTCCCCATTCTCGTGCTCGGCGCATGTCAATGCGCACCAAGACACGGGCCAATCGCTTCATATTCTCTCTTGCTTCCTCGCGTTCCTCCGCTGTCGCATGGGGCAGATAGGTGCCGATGATATGGTCGCCAGGAAGGTGAGCTGGCTTTTGGGCATCCATGAGTTCGAGTTTCGCGCACATAGCGCGTTATCTGTAGACGGGACTCTTTGCCTGGCTGTCAATTATTCCCGTCTATTGTGATTTGTCCGATTGAATCATCATGCGGGCATGAATACCAAAAATGGACATGAAAAGCTTGAGAACGGCGTGCCCACGGTTGCGCGAGTGGCAGGGGATACAATTGTTGAGCTTGTGTACGATCCCGTCGCAAACCAAACTGCCTTGGCAGTATCCCGCTTCGGCGGGCTCTGGAACATTGAACAAGAGGTACGCATTCAGACAGGGGAGGTGCTTGTCCCTTATTCGCCAACGAACAATCTCATCGCCAATGATTGCGTTCTGTTGCCATCAAAACCTGAACATCACGGTGATAAGGCGGAGCTCCTGGCCGATATCGTGGCGTTCCTGCATCGCTACGTTGATTTGTCTCCGGTCTTTGAACAGATCGCCGCACACTATATCTTGCTGACATGGGTTCACGATGCCTTTCGCGAGTTACCCTACCTGCGCCTTCGCGGAGACTATGGTACGGGGAAAACGCGTGGCCTTCTTGCTATTGGCTCGCTTTGCTACCGTCCATTCTTTGCCAGTGGTGCTTCAACCGTTTCGCCCATCTTTCATACATTAGATAGGTTTGGCGGCACGTTGATCCTGGACGAGGCGGATTTCCGCTTTAGCGATGCGACCAGCGAAATCGTGAAAATCCTCAATAATGGCAACGTGAAGGGTTTGCCCGTGCTGCGGACCATGCAAAATCAGGACAAAGAGTTCAACCCGCGCGCCTTTCGTATCTTCGGGCCTAAGGTTATCGCCATGCGCGGTAGTTATGACGATCCGGCGCTCGAAAGTCGGTTTCTGACGGAGGATATGGGAATCCGGCCGCTGCGTTCCGATATTCCTATATCCCAGCCCTCGAATCTCGCGGAAGAAGCCAGATTGCTACGCAATCGTCTCTTGCATTATCGCTTCTACAGTCTCTTTTCCACGAAACCGGATACTGCGGCTCTCATTGACGGCGTAGAGCCACGACTGAACCAGATCGCGTTGCCTCTTTTGAGCATGGTGGAAAATCCTATTACTCGACAGGAAATCGCGACGCTGCTTATGCGCGAGCATTTGGAGCGAATAAACCGCAGGCGAAATACTATTGAGGCACGAGTGCTGGCTGCCCTGGTAGATGCGTTCGCCGATGCAGGCGGGGAGCAGGTCACGATTGGCTCTATTACCGACCGCTTCAATACGGCTCACGCCTCCGAATACGGCCAGCCCGTTGCAGAAAAGTGGATTGGGCATGTGGTCCGCAAGGGACTTGGCCTTCTGACGACCAAGTCCAAGGGTGTCTATGTTGTGCCCGCGTCTGAAAAACCGAAGATTGACGGCCTTTCGGCGCGATACACTTAGTTAGTGCACACGGCTCCCCTTGGCGCCATTACCAGCCCCAGAGCATCGTGAAACCCGTCTGAACCGCCAATGCAGACTTGACAGGGTGTCAAGAAGTCCCGTCTACGCGGAACCTGCCAATTTTGAGAAGATCGGGGACGGCCTCACGAGCCGCTAATTATCCCGACGAATGTCGCGCCATCTTCCAAGCTATCTGCACACATTGCGCAAACAGTGGGGCCTCTCGCAACCCGAGCTAGCCGCGTTGTTCGATGTTACCGCCAGCGCGATGTCCCGATTCGAAAATCTTTCACGCACGCCAACAGCTGAGCTTGTCATTGGCGCCGAGGTGATATTCGGCCATTCCGCCAAGGAGGTATTTCCCGCCCTGTATCAGGATATTGCGCGACGCATCGTAGAGCGCGCGCGAGTGCTGCAAAGCAGCCTTGAACCCCGGACCGATTCGGCGACAAGGGAAAAACTTCGTCTTCTCGACGAAATTATCGAACGTATCGAGCCTACTAAATTGCCAATATGAATTACAAACCACCACTAGGGTTAGTGCTTGCCGTCCATCCGACTTCTCATGGCTTCGGCTGGGTTCTCTTTGAAGGGCCGCGCGGGCCGGTGGACTGGGGGATAGCCAGCGCCAAGAAAAATCGAAGTGCCAAATGCTTAGTGCGGTTCGAGCAATTGCTCGAACAATACGAGCCTTCCGCATTGATCTTGGAGAAATACGACGAAGACAATTCCAAGCGAGGCGAACGCATACGCATTCTTGCCCAAACGATGAAGGGATTTGCAAGCAATCGAGATATGGACACAGCGGTCTACAGCAGGGGAGAGGTCAACGCTGCCGTGGCCGGTCATGCAAAGGTTAGCCGTCACTCGGTTGCGCAAGCGGTAATAGGTCAGTTGCCGATCTTACGTGCTCGTTTTCCGAGTTCCAGAAAACTATGGCAATCGGAAGATGATCGTCAGTGCCTTTTCGATGCCGCGGCTCTTGGCATCACGCACTACGCACTTACGTCCCCGAAGCTCCGACGCGCCGTCAATTAGTACACTGCTGCAATGCCTCCCTCGCATTCGGGAGCGCCGGAATCCTCCGACGTTCCCGCTATGCATAGGAGTCATCAATGGCGAGCGCTGTTTCTTCAGACGTAAAATTCAATGTGTATGAGGCTGTGACGGCTAAAATCGTCGCAGCAATTGAGGCCGGGGCAGGTGAGTGCAGGATGCCCTGGCAATCTGGGATCGTACAATTGGCAATGCCCGTCAACGCCGCGACGCGGATGCCATATCATGGCGTCAATGTCGTAGCGCTCTGGGCACAGGCTTCAGTCAGTCGGTATCTGACTGGCTATTGGGCCAGCTATCAGCAATGGCGCAAGCTAGGGGCGCAGGTACGGGGTGGTGAACGAGGCTCGCTTGTTATTTTCTACAAAGAGCTCGACAGTGATCTGGAGGCGCAGACCGCCGGGGAAGCTGGGCGCCCCCGATTCGTCATCCGGGCATCACATGTATTCAACGCCGAGCAGGTGGACGGTTGGGAGTTTCCCCAATGGACTCGCCCATCCCAGGTTGAGATTGATCAGCAGATTGAGGCCTTTGTGAGTGCCGCGAAGGTCGACGTTCGGCACGGTTCGCCGATCGCCTGTTATAGACGACAGGAAGACTGTATCGCTATGCCATCTCCGAACCAGTTCATTGGCACGCCGACAAGTTCCGCCACCGAGGCCTACTATTCTGTCCTGCTTCATGAACTGACCCACTGGACGGGCGCAGCCCATCGTTTGGACCGCACTTTCGGGGGACGATTTGGTGACCGAGACTATGCCTTTGAAGAGCTGGTTGCCGAGCTTGGTGCAGCTTTCCTGTGTTCGGCGTTTCGTATCGTGAACGAACCGCGTCCCGATCATGCCGCTTATATCTCGCATTGGCTGGATATTCTGGATCGGGACAATAGGGCAATCTTCACAGCGGCAAGCCTGGCCCAAACGGCTGTGGAGTATCTGAGGACTCTGGCAGCTCACAATGGTCCCGAGAACTGAAGGAAACGCGAAGCTATGGACCCCGGCGCAATGCGCCGGGGTCTTTTCTACGAATATCTCGCCGCCACGGGGTGCCAGCAGCGCTAGGATGGCTGCTACGGTGTGCTGGCTCGCGGATTGTGTAGGGGATACGCCAGGGGATGCGGAGGGGGCGCCGTATCCCCAGGCCAAAACCCCGTCTAGTGCGATTTTACCCCGCGAGCGGAGGCACTTAGCTGGTCGCTGAGCTGTACCAGCCAGCCCGACTTATACTCGAAATTCTTTATTCCTAACCCCGAGCCTTCCCAAGCCGCCCATCCTTAAAGCATTGGCTTTTCTATTGTTGCACTGGTGAGATGATGTCACCGAAAGCGGTGACTTCATTTTGGAGCAGTATGAGCGAAGGCACAAACGGCACAGATAACAATCAACTGGAACAGCGGTTAGCTGAGGCGCTACCGCCTATAGATGAAAAGCTTGCCGCGGCTGGTCTTGCCATCAACCAACGCCCAACCCATGCCGCAATTGAATTTGTCGATCATTTCGTCGAGGCGGTCCGCGAAGGTGAGAGTCCGGCCATTAGGCCGGGCGAGTTCGGATCGTATTTTGCAACTAAATGGTTCGCCGCTATCTATGCGGCGGTCGACAAGTGGTATCGGACTCGGTTTCCATCGGCTTTCGCGCAGAAAGCGGATCACAGTTTAACCGGCGTGGTCATGATCGCTGGAACCACTTTTGGTTTGCGCGTCCCGCGGAATACCTTTCGGCCCAGTGAAAAGGCTGACTGTATTTGGATTGGCTTTCCCGATGATGTCCGTAATGAAGAAGATCCCATAAGCTGGATCGTAAATCCTCCTAACCTTGCGCATCTGACACCTGCGCAGCGAAAGGAAGCGAAAAGCAATGCCCGATTGGTCGCAGGTAGGTTGCGCTTTATCAGTTCTGGATTGACGGCTATGATGAGAAGCGATGAAAGTTTTGACGGCTTCAGGGCTGGAATTCTCCCTCGGCTCACCAATGCCGCAAATCTTTTGATAAGTGGCTCGTCAGAGGCGGTACAGCAATCGTTTTGGGAAATGCAGATTGCATGCGAGTCAGCCCTAAAAGGCCTGCAGCAACAGCGGACAAAAACGTTTAAGCCAACTCATGATCTTTTCGTTTTATATGATGGCATAGACCCGCATCCCGAGTTCAAACGGGATACGTTGAAGCGTCTTCCTAGATGGGAAGACGCCAGCAACCTGCGCTATGGTCAGGGCGACAAAAGATCCTGTACTGACGCCATAAAATCCTACGAAGGGACCCTGGTGATCGTGGCGGGTGCGGTGGCGTCAATGGACCGAGTGGGGCTTGGTAATGCGCAATTCGAAATTACAAGACCGCTTTGGACCAAAGCGTTCGAGAACTGATGGTCACACAAGTGAGCGATAAGTTTCTCTGACGCAAATACCGCCGCATGTATTGAGTCAATTGTGGCCGCTCAACGGGACGGCTTGCCATTCACAGCAAGGTCGCGTCACCATCATTTTCTGCTAGCAAACGAATCATGTGCAAATTTGTCCATAAATCGCAAAATTCCATCGCTGTTCACGGAATCAAGCGCCTCATCGGCCGCTTCTATTACCCTTGTAAGGGAGTAGGCCGATCCCGTGCCCTTTTTCAGTCGTGCCAAAAGCTGCCTCCTTTCTGCTTTAGCATGTTCCCAGAAACGCCGATCGAAGGTCAAATTCGTATCATCAGAAATTACCAAATCCACTATAGCCGAAGTGATAAATTCGCCCGGCTCCTGCCAACGTGCCTCATCCGTGGATCGCCATTTGGTGTGCTGCCGTTGAGTTATCACGCTCGAGTCAAATGTACCGATTGCTTCAACTTCTGAACTCAACACGAAAAGCCAATCTTCGTTATAAATGCCGGCAAAATGGCCGAGGCATGAATCCAGTCTCACGAAAAGACAATTGCCACTTACGAAACGATCTCCGACTCCGCCGCAGAACGATGAGATGTGGCCCACAACAGAATCGTCTGGGAAGTAACCCGTCAAAATGCCGAATATGGGTGTCATCTCTGTCATCTGACATCCCGCATGTACAACCGCCGGAGTTAGCCCACCAACATCATCATCTAGGAGTAATAGAATTGAATAGCCCTCTTCTCGAGCATAATTGACGGCAAAGTTTCTTTTGTCCGGGAGATCCCATCTAGAACGTTCTCCCTGCATGCCAGAGCTCAGCGATTGAAATATCGTCCTAGAGTTTTTTCGATCTTTGTTATCGAAAGGTCGTATCTCAACAGTTTTTCCTTTTTCTGAACACTTCTCTGCGTTTCCGTCGCTCGTCAGTATGAGAACATTCGAGTGTAGGGCGCTTGTCGATGTTACCAATCGGGAAAGTTCAGCACCTTTGGCAATTGTCGAAACTACGACCAGTAAGCTTTTCTCAGTGAACCCGGACGGCGTAGTGCAATCGCACCTTGCCGGGTTAGGGAGTAGCGTTAGCAGGCGTTCGGTGCCAAAACGGTCGCTCTGCGCCAGTCTTGCTGGAAACAATCTTGATTTCATCTTCGCGGATTTCCGGGATTGCGACGTTCACGCCGACTTTTTTCGCGTCAAATATTATATAAAAAGCATTGGCGTACTTCGTAGCCTTTGCAACAACGCGCGCATTTTCTACCACCTGTGCTGGCAGATCGTTTCGCCCCCCTGAATAAGCTGAGAAAACCTTGGACGCCGCCGACACGCCAATGGTATGGCAGCCACCGAAGATTATGACATTGTGTTTTGTACTATAAGGGTTTTTAAAACGCTCGAAATATCCCACATCCTCATCCCTTGAGTTACGAGCATGCTCGCGACTGCAAACCTTTTCGAATAGTGTAATTTGCGACGGATCAGTGGGTGAGGGTAGCCCAATGTCTTCACTGTAGTAAGATATGGCAGTTTTCCCATCGGTGATAAGTCGACGTATGAGCGGGTTATAGTCAGGACCGCCGACCAATATGACGTGTTTGTCTAGATCGACTTGCACATGGTCCACGTCGTTCGCGGTCAGAATTTTGAGGTCTATATCGGGATAAATTCTCAGTAGTGACGCGACAAGCTCCAACAGCGCATCAACATCGCCATATTTCATGAGATGAATGAATTCCCGGGGTTCCACCCATTGCCTGGATTCTGCGTCTGGTAGTTCGGAGCACAGCAGTACAACGCGGTCACCATTTCTGATCCCGAATATCTTCTTAATATGCCTGTACGGCCAATTCCGAATGAACTTTCGCGTAAATGAAACGCCCGTAATTACAGTTAGAATGAATGCGTATCCCTTGTAGCCATCCGTGAAGATGGCGGCAGCCATTCCTATCATGCCCAGCATAATTGCCCCCCCCGTGCGGTTATCGCCGCTCTTTAAAAAACGATGAATCCTTTAGTGGACCTGGCCACTCAGATATTGGAACGTGAAGATTGAATCCTTTGACAACTGTGCGAGCAGGTACGTGCTTTGTTACTAATGCACCAGAAGCCACATAGACTTGAGACGCGAGATTCACTTTTCCGATCACAGTAGCGCCGAATCCAATAAAGCAACTATCCTCAATGGTTGGGGCGCCTTCTGCCGACTCATCGGCATCCCAGGGCATTCCAGGATCGTTCTGTGCATGAACTATTTGCCCAAAAATCCGGCAATTATTACGAATGACTGTGGATTCTCCGACGAACCCGCCAATGATATTGTCATCGCCACAAACTACGTCGCAGCAGACCTGCGCACCATAAGTAATAAGGTTTCGTTGCCCAATTCGAACGTCCGGTTCGAGCTTAGAAAAGTCATCAACTATTGTGCCGTTCCCAACACAGACGCCCCATCCTATCAGGCAATACGCGCCGATATACACGTTGCTGCCTATATGAACATCACCATCAGAAGAATACTTGAGACCGTTTAAGAGAGGGCGAAAAGGCCTTCCCACCTCCGCCGTGGTGCTAACACTCGCGGTGCCGGCGATATGAACGCTAGGCATCTGTGCCCTTCGCAAAACGGATGAAGTCCTCGACTATTTCCAATCGATTCTGAGCTGATTGTTGGGTGCTTCCATCGTCATCTCCAGCGGCGTTATAACCGTGATCCATCCCTGGCATCTTCAAAAAAGATACGTTAGAGGCGGATCGGTATAACTCCTCGGACTGATTGATCGGTACCATGGAGTCCGCATCCCCATGAACAACGCGGATGCGCAATGGCGCGATATCGGCAGCAACCGATGCGGGGCTTAAAAGCCCCATTTCGATGATGGCACGTAAACCGACATCAAACTCATCGAGTTTTAGGAAGCCACACTTGAATGCCGCAGTGATTGCCTCCGGAGTGAAATATTCCTGCGCCCAATTGGTCCGTGGTTCAAGGAAGGTCATCTTGTAGTCAAGTACGGGGGCCAATAGGTAGATCCTCGAAAAAACCTGGGGCATAAGTTTCGACAGGAAGATGGCTGGCCCGGCACCAAAACTTGTGCCAAACGCAACGAGCTTCCTTTTGTGTGAATCGTCCAAGCCGTGCAGAAAGTTCGTCGCCCCAACAAGGTCGAGCACTTGGCCAATCGGAGAGAATGTTTTCTGAGCTTCTCCAGATGCGCCGTGACCCCGGAAATCGAATCTCAGAGAGGAAATGTTCTGATCGGCCAACTTGGCAGCCAAAACATCGTAGAAATTTAGATATTCATTCCGGTCAGTAGTTATCCCGTGCAGAAGCACAGCCATGACTTCGGCATCTTGTACTTCGTGTAAGGTGCCGAAGACGGTAATGGAGTCAGGTGTCGTGAAGGTTACTTCTTGGGGCATATCGTGATCTCGTTTGCAGAGCTTTTGCGGCAGCTTAACGAGCTCGCTAGGCTGCATTGATTGTAGATTTTGAGCATTTCAGGCTGAGTAGGTCGAGAAATCGGCCGGTTTTAAGAGATTCGCTCTCCCGCCATTATTACGCAATGGCGAACCCGATTCGAGCGCGTCAAATATAAGATAGTATGGGAGGTTAATCGATTGAAATTCCAGCGAGAACAGCAATTTCCGGCCGCTGGCTTAGGGAGTATAACACACCCAGTTTCTGTCCATAACGAGTGGGATCAGCTCCGCGAAGTCATAGTGGGATCGATCGATGGTGCAAGATTACCTGACTGGCACTCTTCGGTTGAAGCAGTAATTCCCGCACAGCACCACGAATTCTTCCGCGGGCGCTCTGGGACCGCCTTTCCGATAGCCGATGTCATCGCTGCCCAAAGGGAGCTGGATGGACTTGCGTCTTATCTTGAGCGTCAAGGGATAGTTGTGCGTCGCCCAGAGGAAGTCTCGCTTACCATTCCAATATCCACACCGTTTTTCCGAGTCTCGGGGGGCATGTATCACGCCATGCCAAGAGATTCAGTTCTCATTGTGGGGAACACAATTATTGAAGCACCAATGTCATGGCGCAATCGCTACTTCGAGACATTCGCGTTCAAAAAACTTTTTAAAGAATATTCCCGTAATGGAGCTAGATGGATTGCAGCACCAAAGCCATCGTTAGGAGACGAAACCTATGTGTCAAACCGTTCACACGCAGGTACCGATTTTGCTGTTTCTGAATTCGAGCCGGTATTTGACGCTGCCGATTTCCTGCGTCTGGACAATATTATAGTTGGCCAACTGAGCCATGTCACAAACTGGTCTGGGGTACGGTGGTTGCAACAGATCTTGGGGCCAGAAATTCAGATAAAGATATTTCGTTTTGATGAGCCTGCTCCAATGCATATCGACACCACCTTGCTGCCCTTAGGACCAGGAAAGTTGATGATCAATAGCGATTGGGTAAAGGAGGTGCCCGACATATTCAGTGATTGGGAGGTTAGATCTGCACCACGCCCTATAGTGGACAATAGTCATCCACTTTTTCTCAGCAGCGCTTGGCTCAGCATGAACGTGCTAGTGCTGGATGAGCGCCACGTTCTTGTAGAAAAAGAAGACAAGGGAATGATTCGCGCATTAGCCGAATGGGGCTTCGAACCGATTCCCCTGCCATTCAAACATGTACAGTCCTTCGGGGGTTCATTTCATTGTGCTACCTTGGACATCCGGCGAGGATCCGATTGAATGACAACAACAGCTTGGCACTCTCGTCTTTGCGCGAGATGAGATCCCGTAGCCGCGTAACTGTTCGCGCCCTAATCACCGTCACCAGCTTATTGTTGCTAAAGAGTTCGAGCTGGCATCCATAGCAATCGCCAACGCATGCTAATCATTACCGAGATTTGGCAAGAATTGACGCCCGGCAGTTATTCAATTCAACGGGAGAGATTATTGAGCGGGCCTACCACTGTAGAATCTCAATCAAACGCATTGAACCGCTGTTTAGGCGTTGCTGGCGCGCTATTCCTGACCTTGTCAGCCGTCACGCCAGCATCTTCGGTCTTTGTAATTGTATCGGGTGTGATAGCGCAGGCAGGAACAGGCGCGTTGTTAAGTATGGCCGCTGCGGCTCTCCTGTCCGTGCCGATCGCATACGTCTACGCCGAATTGTCGTCAGCATTTCCAATTGCCGGCGGTGAATATTGCATGGTGGGATATACTTTAGGTAGGAGCGCAGGTTTCGCGGTTCTAGGACTGGCCGCTTTTGGCGGTATGTTAGCCCCGGCCGCGCTTGCACTCGGCGCCGGCACCTATATCAGCGTTGTCATTCCTGGCCTTAGCCCGACAATTGTGGCAATTGCGATCATTGCGGTGACATCAATTCTGGGAATTTTGCACATCCGCACGAATGCATGGATCACCGGCATATTCTTGTTTCTCGAACTTCTAGCGCTGGCATTACTCGCTGGATTAGGTCTGTGGAACGTGAAGCGATCGCTTCTGGAGCTTATAACGCATCCAGTCTGGGTCAGCGGTGGCGCTCTGCAGAAAACGCCGCTAGCGGTGATCGTGTTAGCTACTTCGATCTCAGTTTTTGCCTATGATGGATACGGCTCTGCGATCTATTTCTCCGAAGAAATGAGGTGCGCGCCACGTGCGATTGCAAGAACCATTCTCTGGGCTCTGACAATCACGGTAATAACGGAGATGCTTCCAGTCACGGCAGTTCTGGTAGGCGTGCCTGATCTCAAGTCTTTTCTTAGCTCGCCCAATCCATTTGGTGAGTTTGTTATGGCTATAGGGGGACGATTTTTAAATATCGCGATTAGCATCGGTATTGCACTTGCTATTCTAAACGCGGTGCTTGCTACAACTCTACAAAACGCGCGTTTCTTCTACAGCACGGGCCGTGACGGCACCTGGCACCGACATATCAATAAGGCATTTACTACCATCCACCCGCGTCTCCGCTCGCCTTGGATCGCGACGTTGGTTCCGGGTCTGGCATCCATAATAATGTGCTTCTTAGGAATAAATTTGATTCTGGTGCTTACAGGTACCAGCATAGCTGTGGTCTACGCCGCTGTATGCATCGCAGCGATCTCTGGCCGCCATTCTGGTACTAGTAGTCACGCGACTTACCGTATGCCGTTATATCCTTTTCCGCCGGTCATCGGATTAGCCGCATTAGGCTATGTCTTTTATGTGAGTGCGCTCGACCCTGTCTTTGGCCGGCCCAGTTTACTTGTAGACGGCGCGATCGTTGCCCTCTCCTTGGGTTATTACCGCTTGGTGCTACGCAACGGAGACAGCTGGGTACTGCGTGAACATCAGTAAAGATTTGGGATGATTGCTCTGCTCCCCGAAAATGCCCTTGAATTGAAGTAGAGTCCGTTCCTTGAACGAGACGAACAATGAAGAGTGTGGGCGGCGTACGAACACGGATCCAAAGAGGCATCCGTTCGGCTATATTGGCGCCGAGCTATGCTCGTGGTAAAATCTGTCGAAAGGGAGCCGTCGTGACACTCACCCCTGGAAAGCTGCGAAAGCTTCCTTACTTCAAGGTCCAAGTGTATGATCCAATTACCTTGTCTTGGAAGGACCACCGTAAGGAGGCTTTTGACGACGAAGCCAGTGCCCGCGCATATCAAAATACGGTACCAAATGGGGTTAAGACCCGAATCATCAAATGGGATGAGACCGGCAGTTATCCGTTAGGATAGAAGGTTACATGCCTCACTCGGCAGAGCCAGGAAAGATAACAATCGACGTCACTGTTATGACTCTCATAACCGCGATCGGCGCGGCTCTGGGGGCATTCGCAATTTTTCAGCCGAAACTTGCGATCTCGGCGGCAATGAAGCGTGAGACAGGTTCCGTAGAACGAGCCTTTCGTTGGCTCTACGTCTTTCCACAATATCTGAACGCGGCAGTCATCGCCGGACTGTGCGTAGCCCTTTTGGCGGCCTTCATTCATTCCATCAAGCCTGATCTATTTTCTCAGAATGAGTTTTTGATCCACTTCGGCGCGTTCTTTGTGTTGGACAATGTTATCTGGATTCTCTTTTTGGCAGTCGTAATTGTTGCGGTAGTGCAGCTAAATTGCTTGTCGTGGATCCTGTTAGGCATGAGCACAGTAGCCTCGTTTTTGCCGATCCCGCTGGTTCGTGGCGCCTTTGGCCCCACCGGCCAAAGCGCCGGTTGGCTTCAGGCTTTTAACATTTGTCGTGGGTGGGATAAGGGACAGCCCTTGTTGCTCTGCCGTGAAGAGATCGAGCGAATTGCCAACACAATTCTCTTTCGCCTCACGCTTCCAGCACCCAATACAAGTAACTTCGCGGAGACGCCTACGAATGCAACTTTGGATGCGCGGGCCAACATTGCGCTGTTTGGTTGCATTCTTGAGGCCACACACTATGCACAGCGTTGGACATCGCCCAAATGGCTGGAATTCTATACTGCGCTAGCTGTCATCCATGATAGAACTGGAATGTTCGATCCGGAGAAACTCAAAAAGCTCGTTTCCGGAGATAACTTTGCGGGCCAATTGCGAGATGAGCTGGTCATAGAGATGACCTCGCGCGCTCAGCCGGTTCCGGCAGACAAATATCTCGCTGCAACAGCCTATCTGGCACTAACGTGGGAACAGCTTAAGCGGCACTCCGGCAGCACATTGAGCCTAATCCCCCCATGGGCTCGGCTGGTTGGAGGGCGTCTATATTGGCTGGACAGGCGCCTATCCGGCCTACCAATGCTGAACAGCGACGGCATGCGTCCCCAGCTCATCAAACTGCTCGCGCGATGGCAAACAATTCCGTGGGCCAAATCTACTGTGTTCGTCCAGCCGTTTGCGAAGAGGCAAGGATGGCTTTTGCTCCAAGAGACCGCTCTTCGCGTGTTTCCGGAGCAGAAGGACGTGACGTTCTGGAGCGTTGGTGATGTGCAGCTGACGCGCATTGCATGTATGGAGATATTTCATAGTGTCTCAAAAAAGGTGCGCGAGCGGCAATCGCCCGAAGCAAGGGTCGTAGACACAATGTATCCAACGGAATGGGATTTGTTCGCTGAGGCTGACTTTTGCTTCTGGGATATGGCTTCTGAACGTGAAGCGAAGGGACGAGGAGAAAATTGGGAAGCAGCAAAGGAGTGGCGGTGGAAATTGGAAGGCGGCCGCGCTTCTAAGACGTCGTGAGTAGAAGGGCGATCGTCCGCTATGAATCCCTGCGTGACGATTGGATAAAAGGCGCTGACTTAGTCGCGCGACTTGTGTCGCGGTCTGCTGGTGACAAAGCGGTCTTGGTAGGATTTCCGCGCCAATGGATTCCGCTATTTATACATTATGGCGCGAAATGGCGGGCCACGGTCTATCCCCGCTCCTTTGTCTCAATCGCCTCAGACCTCACCGAGACCCAGCTCGTCAACATTTGCTTGCGGGCCCGCAAAGAGGGAATGCTGCGTACACTCATTGAGGCATTTTCATCTCTGGACCCTCTTCTCGCAGATGTTCTCTATAAATTGGACCGGCGCGCCAGTGCGAGTGACGGCGACCAAAGCCGACTTCTACCCCTTACTGGTTGGCAGTCTTACGGACGACCGGAGGTGTTGGCATTGAACAAACTGGTTCTGGCTTCAACGGAATCAAGTGCTAACGTCGCGGTTCTCTTGCCTTGCGCCCGTAAGAGGCCATATGCAGCGAGCAAGACACATCAGCGTATTTGGCGCAGGCTTGAAGCCGACGGGATCAATAGGGCAAAGGTCGATAAGATCGTCGTTAGCTCCATCGGCGTTATCCCGGAACAACTCTGGAACCACCCGGTCGTCCTGGCATACGATTCTGGCGTGCCTGACATCTACCGAATTCTTCGCCTTATGCGATTGTTCTTCAAGAAGTCGTATTATGCGGCTGTGATCGACTGCCTTGAGTTCAAACCTTACTCTGACTGCCTTGCCATCGTGGCGCAGGAAGGATTGGTAGGTTCAGTTCGAGTGATCCAATGCGGCCGCAAGAAGTCATTGCCGCAACCATGACTGGGCCAAAGCATCTGAAACTCCCCGGTCACGACAAGGTCGCTCTGCCGATGGTGTGGCTAGGCCAAAGCGTTCGCACGACGGTCGTCACGCGCCGATACCCCGAATTTGCACGGGAATCCTGGATGGTGAGCCTCGGCGATGCGGTGTATCGTCCTCGGCTGATCGAGAAGGTTTTCAAGGCCGACATTCGTGCCAGGATTGGCGTGAAGGGGCCGTTGATGCTGGATTCGGGCGGCTTCACCATGATGATGAATAACCGAAGCCTGCGGGTGGATGAAATTGCCAGCATTTATCGCGATACACAAGCTGAGCTCTGCATCACGTTGGATATTCCGCCCATCGGAACGGACACGAGGCGTAAGCGCTCCGGCAAATATTGCAAGACGCGTGACAATCTGGCCGCACTGATTGACACGGTTCAGCCTAGGCGCATTGTTCCTGTCGTCCACGGTACTACGATCGAAGAAGTCGACAGTAATTGCCTCGCCATTGCGGAGCTACTGCCGAAACCTAGAATGGTTTGCATAGGTGGTCTCGTGCCGCTTCTCAGGCGGAGCATGCGGCACCCCGAAGAGCGCGCTGCATCCATCGCCTGGTTGAAGACCCTCGTTTCCACTGTGCGTAGAGAATTTCCGCGATCCGTCATCCATATCCTGGGAGCGGGCTCGCCGCAGAATGTCGCGACAGCGATTGCCTGCGGGGCGGACTCCACCGACTCCCTTGCTTGGCGGCGTGCGGCGGGCTTTGGCACCATTTATCTACCTGGCACGAGTGAGCGCTTTCTCGCACCCCGAGATCGTCAGCGCGAGAATTCCCGGCGAACGGTCAGCCGAGAAGATTTGGAGCTTTTGGAGATCTGTCTTTGCCCAGCCTGCGCAGAATGGCCGAGTTTAAAGCACCGGGTCGCTGGACTGTCAGAGTCTTACCTGGCGCGCGCCGCTCATAACGCTTTCATCGTTTTGGCCGAGGCAAGATCAGCGATATCAAAAACTTCTTAACAATTCGAGCGGAGTGAATACTCCCGCCAAAGCGAGGTGAATATCCGCTGTTGGTGCGAAGTGGGCGCGTCGGTTAACTCACATGACCCGCGCTTCTAAGCTAATCGGGCGACTTTTGCTGATTTTGTGTCTTTTGCGCAGTCAAAATGCTTAATCTCATTGCCCGGTTGTTTGGTGCTTTTAATCGTCCGTGTAAGGATGTCGGATCAGAACGCCATAAAATAAGGACAATTTGTCAGCCGCGATCGGACTGCGCCAAGGGCCTTTGGCTTTAGCCAGAATCAGATCACCCTAGCGAAGGCAGAATCGACTGTGATAGAACTGCTCAATAGGCTATTCCACACCTCTAGTAGCGTAAAATTGTTTCCTCTGATAGAATCGCTACTGGACACCTCAATGCGGGAATGCAAATGAACACAAAGCACAGTAAGTCACTTGACAACGATCATACGCCGCTAAGTCGAACATTGACTGAGAAGGACTACGCCCCTAACTGGGGCACGAACGGCCTTAACAAAAATTGGAAGGCGCTCAGCCCGGACGAAATAAAATTGATGCGCGAAGGTACTAAACCAAGCGACAAATAAACCCAATCAAAGGGGGCGCAAGGAGCAACGGATACGTTGCTCCTTTTTGTTATGGACGACTTCTATTCGCTATATCAACCAAACGTTTTCGATTTTATGGCAAACGGAGCCGACCGTCCGGATGGAACGTTTGCTGCCGGCGAGGTGTGGTTCAATGAAGCCATCACGTTTGATTTTGCAGAGACCGCTCACCTGTATGGTTGTGAGGTAACACTTTCTGCGCGTCGGTTAGAGCAAGTCCGAGCTCTTTGGAAAGATGACGTTAGCCGCATTAGGCTCTTACCCTACCCAGATATTGCAGAGGATGGCGACAATAAGAAACTCCTCGTTGCCGACCACTATAAACAAGCCGGATACTTGGCGTATTGGCTACGTCGCCGGATGGTTACAAAGCAGGTCTGGGAAAAAGAAGGAAAGGCATCTACGGACGATCAGAAAAAGTTCCTCCTATTTGGAAACGAAATTTGCTCATTTTTGGTGGGTTTCCACATATGCTTAGGGTTCGAGCTCGCTGGCTTGGCAGCTGCAAAGCGATCGGAGATTCTTTCGAGCTATCTGCTCGACGGAAATTTTCTCTTCGATGCGAGCACTTTGCTCCATCATAAAAACGTCTCCCCTCAGGCCCTCTATTTGATATATCGTGGACTCTTCTACAATTTGCTTCCTCCAGGTGGGGGCACCGATAAGAACTCAAAAGCCCTCACGTTCGCATCAGAAAATAATGTCCTACCATTTCGGCGGAAGAAGCCGCAGTAAGCAAACAAACCTCAATACCAAATACTTCTGCGAATCCTTCGGCTACGGCAGATAAACGCGCGCTGTTCGACTGGGATTTCCGTGATTCTGTCGCTACGAAAGCCGGGCTGCAGATTCCCGCCCTTAACGGGCGGCGCGTGTTAACATATCGAAATTACTAGCTGAATGTAATTGGATCGAACCTTGTTGTTTATACAGCACGGTCCAATTTCAGTCAGGCACATCAAGATTTCGGCAAATAATGGAACAGCTAAAAATTGATCTAGCCGGCACGTCTGTCCCAATTGCGTATTCTACGCAGGGGACTGGAGAGACGATCCTGTTCGTGCATGGATGGGCCCACACACGCGAGATTTGGTGTCAAGTTTCTCCGTCTATTGCTAAGTTAGGCTTCCGAACTATTTCCATCGATCTACCGGGCTTCGGGGAATCCCCTGTCGTTCCACACCACATGCGGAACATCGGAAGCTATTCCGAAATATTGGCGAAGGTCATCGAAGTGGTCGAACGCAAGGAGCGAGTGCGCGCGGTAATCGCCGACTCGTTAGGCGCTCGTATTGCCTTTGCTTTGTTTACGAGCGGTTTTAGGAGCT
>Ga0207074_1025_pt1 | contig 25988 bp, 21 predicted proteins | sample Alteio_BWMinHeat_66_FD_153567 | JGI IMG/M metagenome (GOLD analysis project Ga0207074, IMG submission 153567) | Enriched cells from forest soil in Barre Woods Harvard Forest LTER site, Petersham, Massachusetts, United States -... | ecosystem: Environmental > Terrestrial > Soil > Temperate forest >...
TGAATAGTTGGGGCCATCATAAAGTTTATCAATAGAAACACATACAATATATTTTTGATTTTCATGATTTAATTCTTCATTTAATATTTTTACATATAATTATTTTAAATAGTAGCAGCTTATTGGAATTATGTCGATTTGAAATTTTTTAACAATTTGTATAGCAATTTTTAAGGTGTATATCTATCAAATCTACTATCCGCATCTTTTATATTGACATTAATATAAGGCTAAGTTTAATAATCGTCTTACTTCACTTTTATCATTAGCTTTCACTGCTTTAAATAGATCTCGGTCATTTACCGCATTCAATAGATATTGGTCGTTTTGGATTTCCCTAGAATGAATTATTAGCTTTTCTTGATTGATGATGGTAAAGTTGAGCAAATATTAAGCTTTTAAACAGAATGCCAATAACAATGATTGCTTTAACTTTTTGAACATATTAAAGCAGTCTTATATATTGATTTAAGCAGATATAAGACTTGAGATTAAGCAATAATGCAATTAGTTTGTGATTCCTTAGCTTCTTTACTGTCAGAATTCTCTAATATCGTTATTATTTTTAGATTCTTCTTTTTTACTGCCAAATCTAAAGCTGTACGGCCTTCCTTATCTTGTATATCTAAATTAGCACCTTTATCAAGTAACATCTTTACTATTTCTGGATTGTTAAATCTTACTGCCAAGATTAAAGGTGTATCTCCATTATTATTTTGTATATCTGGATTAGCACCATTATCAAGTAACATCTTTACTATTTCTGGATTATTCTTTATTATTGCCCAATGCAAAGCTGTATTGCCACCATTAGTTTGTATATTTGGATTAGCACCTTTATCAAGTAGCATCTGTACTATTTCTGGATGATTCTTATATGATGCACAGATTAAAGCTGTCCATACAACATGATCTTGTATATCTGGATTAGCACCTTTATCAAGTAAGATCTGTACCATATCTGGCTTGTTATTTCTTACTGCCCAATGCAAAGCTGTATAGCCATCATTTTTTACATTGGCATCAATATATTTTACATTGGCATCAATATAAGGTTCTTTTAATAACCGTGTTACTTTAGCTTCATCATTAGCCTTTACAGCATTTAATAGATCTTGGTCATTCTTTGCATTCAATAAATCTTGGTTATTTTGGATTTCCCTAGTGTGCTGTATAATTTCTACTATTAATTCTATAGGTAGCCATCTTAAACAAGATTCTTCATTTTTTAGATATCCACACAAAAGTAGAAGCGGTAAATTTGAAGGATATACTCTCCGTGAAGGCTGCTTTGTTTGTTGTACATTTGGTTGTTCCATTGCATGAATATCTTTGGCTGTCACAATGTTTATAAGCAGAAACACATACAATATATTTTTGATTTTCATAATTTAATTCTCCATTCAATTTTTGGTTATATTTTTAAATTCTTACTATGATCCATATAATGCCAATATTGGCATTTGACAGTGTAACCTGTTTATTATCCCTTATACTGATTATTTTAATAATAGCAGTTTGCTAAATTATGTCGATTGAAACCTTTAGCAATTGTATAATAATTTTTTAACGAATTAGAATATAATGAGGTATATACTTAATATTTGTAATAATCTTGAAAGTACCTTGGTATAATAAATGCTTAAAAGTGTACCATTCATAGAAAAACAGCTACAATGAGATTTCTTTAGAAAAATTATCATACTTAATTGCTATTAACCTTGATATAGATAAAAAATTGAAAGATTTTTTGAGTATTGATGACCTTGTGAATGCTGCATAATGTATGAGGTCAATATTAGCAAACAATACAATTTAATTTTTCATTAGCTATTAGTATATTAATTATTGCTTGATTTTTGCCCATTAATGCTACATCTAAAGCCGTATGGTTACATTTATTTTTTATTTTTAAATTAGCACCTCTATCAACCAGTATTTGTACTATTTCTGGATTGTTATAGGTTACTGCCCAATGCAAAGCTGTAGTTCCATCTTTACCTTGTATATTCGGATTAGCACCTTTATCAAGTAATATTTGTACTATTTCGAAATAATTATAGCATGCTGCATACATTAAAGATGTAGAGCCAAACTCATCTGTTATATTCGTAGCAATATAGGGTTCGTTTAGTAATCGTCTTGCCTTATTTTTATCTTCAGCTCTCATTGCTTTTAATAGATCTTGGCCATTCTTTATTGCTACTAATCTTAAATTTAATAAATCTTGATCATAAGAATATGCACTTCGAGAAAATTTTTCTGTTTGTTGTTTATTTGGTTGTTCCATTGCATGAATATCTGATGTTATCACAATGTTTATCGCTATAAAACCGTACAATATATTTTTGATTTTCATAATTTAATTCTCCATTCAATCACTTTTACGTTTGATATTATTTTTAATAATAGCAGTTTATTAAATTATGTCGACTGGTTGTCCTGGTATCATTAGCAATTTATATAACAATTTTTTAATGGATTAATTATTAGCTTTTTTTGATTGATGATGATACATTGGAGTAGCCATTAAGCTTTTAAACAGATGAGATTAATAATATGAAAAGATCCATTATTTATTTTTCTGAGAGATTATTTCTTGTGCTTATGTTTATATGTACCTATTCTATAAATCTTGAAGGGGTAAACAAATTTACCATCTTAAGTCGTTGGAATCCTAAACTTGAGCGATTCAATTATGTAATTAAATGCTTGACTATTCCCACTCAAAAACAAAATAAAAATCATATCGAGACTATTCAATTAATAATTGAACATATACCAAATTCCAAATTTTTATTTTTTGATAATGATTCTAATTTATTTGATTATGCTTTAATGTTTGAAAAACAAGCAGAAATTATAAAAGGTCCTTTTACTTTTGACGATTGTAAGATACAACCAACAATTCAGAGAATAGCTAATGTTGTAAAAAGTTTTATAGAAAGTGTAGAGCAAGATGCATGTTTAGTGCAAAAAACTACAGAGGCGGAAAAAGGTAACGACAATGACAATTTATTTTTAAGCAATGCCTTTGGTATATACCTAAAATATTTTAACAATATTAAAGGTGATATGGAAAATTGGAAAAGTGATCTTCAAAATATAGCTTCTCTAGAGAAAGAAGAGGATGTGCATAAATATTTAATAAATAAGTTTAAAAATATAACAGATATTCCTATGCTTTATAATCTATATTATTTTCAGTGGCTTTTAATGTATCCAGATTTAAGATGCTTTAATGTATTTAAAACTATTGTAGAAAAACAGGAGATACCAAATATATTTGTGTTTGATGAATATAATCTACAATTTGATTATTTAATACCGATGCTTGTAGAATTGGGGTATAATGAGGTATATACTTATACTTGTGATGATCTTGAACGTAGTTTTGGTACAATAAATATTTTACTTAATACCATTAGGGAATCACTGATAGAAAATTCGACACAAAATGAGGATATTGAGATTTGGGAACAATTGTTCAGAATTGAGAGTTCAAGTTTACATGAGATTTTTGCAGAAAAAGTATCAAACTTAATTTCTATTAATCTTGATCAAGATAAAAAATTGAAAGATTTTTTGCCTATTGATGACCTTACAGTTAATGCTAGAAGTGTACAATGCGTAATACCAATATCTTTAAAAGATAAGGGTAAAGAAAAAGAGATTGATTGATATTATATGTGCATATAGATTATATAGACCATTTATAAATTAGCTGTTTTTCTTATGATCCGCTAGTGCCAGTATTAGCAACAATGCTATTTGATTTTTCTTTAGTTTTTATTATTAAATTAATTATTGCTTGATTTTTATGCATCAATGCCATATCTAAAGCTGTATATCCATTATTATCTTGTGTATCCGGATCAGCATCTTTATCAAGTAGCACCTGTGCTATTTCTGACTTGTTATTTATTGCTACCAACATTAAAGGTGTTTTGCCATTATTATTTTGTATATTTGGATTAGCACCGTTATCAAGTAATATCTGTACTATTTCTGAATTGTTATTTTTTACTGCCAACATTAAAGCTGTATCGTGATACTTATTTTGTATATTTACATCAATATAACGCTTTTTTAGTAAATTCTTTACTGCATCTATATCATTAGCTTTAATTGCTTTTATTAAAGCTTTGCTATTCTTAGGTAATAAAATGCTTGGCCCTATGATTGGCACTATAATCATTTCGATTAATTCCAAAGGCAAAGAATATTCTGTAGAATGAGTTGCTCTTAACAATAAATCAATTAACTCTATTGGATTTGCTTGTTCAACTTGTTGTTCCTTAGTTGATTCTTCCATGCTAAAAATATATGATATAATTGTAAGGTTTATTAATAGAAACACGTACAATATATTTATAATTTTCATATTTAATCTCCAAATTTTTGGTTATATTTTTAACTTTTTAATAAATTATTCCGATTATGATCCGCTTGTGCCGACATCATAAGCAACATGCTTTCTTTCATTAGCCATAAATAAATTAATTATTTTTTGATCATTAAGACACCATGCCAAATTTAAAGCCGTACACCTATCAGCACCATAGTTAAGTAACAACTCTATTATTTCCAGATTCTTGTTTCTTACTGCCCAATTCAAAGCTGTCCATCCATCTATATCTTGTATATCTGGTTCAGCCTTAGCATTAAGTAATATTTGTACTATTTTTGGATTGTCATATATTGCTGCCCAGATTAAAGGTGTAGCACTATTATTATCTTGTATATTTGGATTAGCACCTTTATTAAGTAATATCCTCACATCAATCCCTAATTTTCTAATGACATCATTTTTTACTGCCAAGATTAAAGCGGTATTGCCATCCTTATCTTGCACATCTGGATTAGCACCATTATCAAGTAACATTCTTGCTATTGGACAGTTACATCTTGCCGCCAAGAGTAAAGGTGTATAGCCTTTCTTATCTTGTATATTTAGATTAGCGCCCTTATCAAGTAATATCTGGATTATTTCTAGATAATGATTTTTTATGGCAAAATTTAAAGCAGTATCACCAACTTTATCTTGTATATCTGAATCAGCACCTTTTTCAAGTAATATCCTTATTATTTCTGGATTTCTATATAACACTGACCAGATTAAAGGTGTATAGCCTTTCTTATCTTGTATATCTGGATTAGCACCTTTTTCAAGTAATATACTTACTATTTCTGGATTATATTTTCTTACTGCCCAATATAAAGGCGTATGTCCATCTTTATCCTGTATATTGACATCAATATGAGTTTTTTTTAGTAACCATCTCACCTCACCCTTATTATAATTTTTTCTTATTGCATTTAATAGGTATTGGCCATTTTGGATTTCTCTAGTATGGTTTATAATTTTTACTATTAATTCTAGCGGTAGATTACTTAAGCAAGATTCGTCATTTAGATGTCCACGGTAAAGTAAACGGGGTAGATTTGAAGGATATGGTCTAGGTGAAGGTTGTTCATTTGGTTGCTCCATTGTATGAATATCTGAAGCCATCACAATGTTTATCAATAGAAACACATACAATATATTTTTGATTTTCATTCTTAATCTCCATTCAATTTTTGGTTATATTATTAAATTCTTACTATGATTCGCTGGTACCAACATTAGGAGAAGTACTATCCAATTTTTCTTTAGCTTTTATTCTACGTCGCCAGAATACCAGGTTATTTTTTATACCTGGATGAATGGTAAGTGGCCCTACTTCGCTAAAGCTTCCTCTTTCGCACAAGGCTTCAGAGGACAAGTCGAAGGGTTTCACTATGAAGAATTACGCGCGATCTACGGCTAAAGCCGTGGTACGCTTCATTATTAAATTAATCATTGTTACATGCTTTATTTCTATTGCCCACCATAAAGCGGTGCAGTCATTAAAATCTTGTATATTTGGATTAGCACCATTATCAAGTAGCATCTGTACTATTTCTAGTTTGTTATATATTATTGCCCAATGCAAAGCTGTACTTCCATCTTTACCTTGTATATTCGGATCAGCACCATTATCAAGTAACATTTGTACTATTTCTGGATTGCTTTTTCTTGTTGCCCAGTTTAAAGGGGTGCGCTCATGCTTATTTTTTGCATTGATATCAATATAAGGTTCGTTTAGTAATTGCCTTATCTTATCTTTATCATTAGCTTCCACTGCCGTTAATACATTTGCAGCTTGGTCAGTTTTAATTTTTCTAGCATGGTTTATAATTTCTACTATTAACTCCAGAGGTAGCTTATTTAAGCAAGATTCTTCATTTTTTAGACATCCACAGCAAAGTAGAAGCGGTAGATTAGGGGGATATATTCTGCGTGAAGACTGTCTTGGTTGTTGTCGTTTATTTGCTTGCCGCATTGCAAGAACATCTGAAACCGTCATAATGTTTACCAATAGAAGCACATATAAGATATTTTTGATTTTCATAATTTAAAGCCATACATCTCTTAGCACTAACATCTCTATTATTTCCTTATTCTTTTTTCTAGCAGCCCATTTCAAAGCTATCAAACCATCTTTATCTTGTATATCTAGATTAGCGCCTTTATCAAGTAATATCTGTACTATTTCTGGCTTGTTATTTTGTACTGCCAAGATTAAAGCTGTATAGCCATCTTTATCTTGTATATCTAAATTAGCACCATTATAAAGTAACATCTCTATTATTTGGGGATTGTTATTTTTTACTTCCCAGATTAAAGCTGTATTACCATTATTATCTTGCATATTTGTATTAGCATTGACATCAAGTAGCATCTGTACTATTTCTAGATTTCTATTTCTTATTGCCCAGATTAAAGGGGTATGGCCATGATTATCTTTTATATTAACATCAATATATTTTTCTAGTAATCGTTTTATTTTTTCATATGTTCCATCAGCTTGTACCAACTTTAATAGAGTTTCACCATTCTGAGTCATGCGAACATTCTTTATAATCATATCAATTAATTCTGCAGGCAGGGGACATTCTTCAGAAAATTTTGCTTTTACAAGTAAATCAATTAACTTTGTATGCTTTTTAGAATAGGCATTAAGTAGCGTCTGTACTATTTTTGGATAATCATGTGTTATAGCGCAGCATAAAGGTGTATTTCCATTGTTATCTGCTATATCTTGATCAGCACCGTTATCAATTAATAACTTTGCTATTTCTAATTTATTATCTTTGACCGAACAGATTAAAGGAGTATAGCCGTTCTCATCTTGTATATTAACATCAACATTTTTTTCTAGTAATCGTTTTATTTCATTTATACTATCAGTTTGTACTAACTGTAACAGGGTTTCGCCGTTCTGGCTTGGTCTAACATACTCCATAATCATGCATCTTAATTCTGCAGGTAAAGGACATTCTAGGGAACGCATTGCTCTTATAAATAGATCAATTAGCTCTCTGTGCTTTTTTATACGAGCATTATGTAGCATCTGTATTATATAGAGATTAGTCTTTTTCACTGCCCAATTCAAAGCTGTAAAGCACTTATTGTCCCGTATATCTGGATTAGCACCTTTATCAAGTAGTATCTGTACTATTTCTGGACTATCACTTTCCACTGCCCACATTAAAGGTGTAGAGCCATCTTTATTTTTTATATCTGGATTAGCACCCTTATCAAGTAGTATCTGTACTATTTCTGGATTGTTCTTTCTTACTGCCCAGATTAAAGGTGTAGAGCCATTACTATCTTGTATATTCAGATTAACATCTTTATCAAGAAATATTCTTACTATTTCTGGTCTATTTTTTATTACTGCCCAGATTAAAGCTGTATCACCCTTATTATCTTGTATATCTGGATTAGCACCTTTATCAAGTAGTATCTGTACTATTTCTGGCTTGATGTTTTTTACTGCCCAGATTAAAGATGTATGGCCGCCAAACTCATCTTGTATATCTGGATTAGCACCCTTATCAAGTAATATCTGTACTATTATTGGATTATGTTTTTGTACTGCCAAATTCAAAGCTGTATTGCCATACTTATTTTGTATATCTGGATTAGCACCTTTATCAAGTAGCATCTGTACTATTTTTGGATTGTCATTTATTACTGCTGAAATTAAAGGCGTATTGCCATTTATACCTTTTATATTAGTATCAATATAGCGTGCGTTGAGTAATCGTCTAACTTTATTTTCATCATTATCTTTCACCGCATTCTTTAGATCTCGGTCATTTTTTGCATTTTGTTTTTTATTTGGTTGCTCCATTGCACGAATATCTGATGCCATCACAATATTTATCAATAGAAACACGTACAATATATTTTTAATTTTCATATTTAATCTCCAAATTTTTGGTTATATTTTTAAATTCTTACTATGATCTGCTAGTGCCAATATTAGCAAAAGCACAATCTAATTTTTCTTTAGCTTTTATTATTAAATTAATTGTTACTGGATCTTCATTGCTTATTGCGTACTTTAAAAGGGTCTCACCAAGCTTATTTTGTATATTTGGATTAGCACCCTTATTAAGTAACATCCGTATTATTGGTCGAGAGTTATTTTTTACTGCTAAATACAAAGGTGTATAGCCATTATTATCTGGTATATTTGGGTTAGCGCCATCATCAAGTAACATCTCTGCTACCTCATCATGGGCTTGTTTTACTGCCAAGATTAAAGCGGTGCATCCACTGTTATCTTGTATATCTAAATTAGCGCTTTTATTAAGTAACATCTGTGTTATATCCGGATAGTACTCTATTGCTGCCCAAATTAAAGGTGTATCGCCAAAATGATCTTGTATATCTGGATTAGCACCCTTATCAAGTAATATCTGTACTATTATTGGATTATATTTTTGTACTGCCAAATTCAAAGCTGTATAACCAAAATTATATTTTACATTGACATCGATATAAGGTTTGCTTAGTAACTGTTTTACTTTATTTTCATCATTAGCTTCCACTGCATCTAATAGGTCTCGGTCATTCCTTGCATTCAATAAATCCTGGCCATTTTGAATTTCCCTAATATGCTTTATAATTTCTGCTATTAATTTTGTAGGTAACATACTTAAGCAAGATTCGTTATTTTTTAAACGTCCAGACAAAAGTAGTAAAGGCAACTTTGAAGTATATAGTCTTCGTGAAGGTTGTGCATTTGGTTGTTCCATTGGACTAATACTAGCACCTTTATTAAGAAGCAGCTGTACTATTTGTGGACGCTTGTTTTTTACTGCCCAGTTCAAGGCTGTCCGTTCATATCTACCTTGTATATTTGGATTAGCACCTTTTTCAAGTAAGATCTGTACTATTTCCGGATTGTTATATACTACTGCGTAAATTAAAGGAGTATAGCCATTCTCATCTTTTATATTGACATCAATATAAGGCTCATTTAGTAATCGCCATATTGCATCTTTATAATTAACTTTCATTGCATTTAATAGATATTGGCCATTTTGGATTCTCCTAATATGATTTATAATTTTTTCTATTAATTCATTAGGTAGCATACTTAAACAAGATTCTTCATTTTTTAGACCTGCACACCAAACCAGAAGAGGTAGATTTGAAGGATATACCCTACATAAAAGCTGTTCTGTTTGTTGTCCATTTGGTTGTTCCATTGCAGAAATATCTAATGCCGCTACAATGTTTATCCATAGAAACACATACAATATATTTTTCATAATCTAATTCTCCATTCTATTCTCAGTTATGATCCGCTTGTGCCGACATCATAAGCAGCATGCTTTCTTTCATTAGCCATAAATAAATTAATTATTTTTTGATTATTAAGACACCATGCCAAATTTATAGCCGTACACCTATCAGCACCATAGTTAAGTAACAACTCTATTATTTCCAGATTCTTGTTTCTTACTGCCCAATTCAAAGCTGTCCATCCATCTCTATCTGGTATATCCGGATTAGCATTAGCATCAAGTAACATCTGTACTATTTCTGGATCGTTATTTATTACTGCCCAGATTAAAGGTGTCCGTCCCTCTATATCTTTTATATCCGAATTAGCACCTTTATCAAGTAGTATCTGTACCATTCTTGGATTATCATTTATTACTGCCCAGATTAAAGGTGTCCGTTCCTCTATATCTTGCATATCCGAATTAGTACCTTTATCAAGTAACATCTTTACTATTTCTGGGTTGTTATTGATTACTGCCCAGATTAAAGCTGTATCGCCTCTATTATCTTGCATATTTGGATTAGCACCTTTATCAAGTAATATCTGTACCATTTTGGGATTGTTCTTACTTGCTGTCCAGATTAAGGCTGTTTCGCCATGCTTATCTTGTATATCTAGATTAGCCCCTTTATCAAGTAATATCTGTATTATTTCTAGATTATTATATACTACTGCCCAGGTCAAAGCTGTATTACCGTATTTATCTTTTACGTTTGCATCAATATAAGGTTCATTTAGTAGCCACCTTATTTCATCTTTATCATTATCTTTCGCTGCTTCTAATAGATTGCGGTCATTTCTTGCATTCAATAGATCTTGGTCATTTTGAATTTTCCTAATATGGTTTATGATTTCTGCTATTAATTCGTTAGGTAGCTTATTCAAACAAGATTTATCTTCCCGGCCTCCAAAGTAAAGTAGAAGAGGTAAATTTGAGGGATATATTCTTCGTGAAAGTTCTGTTTGGTGTTGTTTGTTTGGTTGTTCCATTGCATGAATAACTGAGGCCATTACAATGTTTATATATAAAAACAGATACAATATATTTGTGATTTTCATAATTTAATTCTCCATTTATATTCTTGGTTATGATCCGCTTGTACCAACGCTATCTAATTTTTCTTTAGCGTCTATTATTAAATTAATTATTGCTTCATTATCTTTTTCTGCTGCCCAAATTAAAGCAGTCCACCCATCGCTATCTGGTATATCTGGATTAGCACCTTCTTCAAGTAACATTTGTACTATTTCTGGGCTCATATTTCTTATTGCCCAAATTAAAGGGGTATAGCCTTTTTCATCTTTTACATTGACATCAATATAATGTTCATTTAGTAACTGTTTTACTTCATTTTCATTATTAGCTTTTACGGCTTTTAAGAGGTCTAGATCGTTATTTACATTCAATAAAAAATGGTCATTGTTATCAAAAGTAGAATCTAAATTTTCTTTAGCTTCTATTATTAAATTAATTATTGCTTCATTATTTTTTTCTAATGCCCAATATAAAGGTGTATATCTGTCATTGCCGGCCATATTGGGATCAGCACCTTTATCAAGTAATATTCTTACTATTTCTGGTTTGTTATTTCTTACTGCCCAATATAAAAGATTATGGCCTTCATTATCTTGTATATCTATATTAGCACCTTGATCAATTAATATTTGTACTATTTCTTGATTGTTCTGTATTACCGCCCAATGCAAAGCTGTACAACCTAAATCATCTCGTATATCTAAATGAGCACCTTTATCAATTAATATCTGTGCTATTGTTGATTTGTTACATCTTAACGCCCAGATTAAAGGAGTGCGTCCTCCATATGCATCTTGCATATCTAAATGAGCACCTTTATCAAGTAACATCTTTACTATTTCTGAATGGTTATTGCTAATTGCCCAAAATAAAGGCATACAGCCATTCTCGTCTTTTATATTGGCATCAATATAAGGTTCTTTTAATAACCGTCTTACTCCATTTTCATCATTAACTATCACTGCATCTAATAGGTCTCGGTCATTCCTTGCATTCAATAAATCTTGGTCCTTTTGAATTTTTCTGATATGGTTTATGATTTCTACTATTAATTCCATAGGTAGCTTACTTAAACAAGATTCTTCATTTTTTAGGCATCCACTCAAAAGTAGACGGGGTAGATTTGAAGGATATGGTCTAGGTGAAGGTTGTTCTGTTTTTTGTTTATTTGGTTGTTCCATTGCATGAATAGCTGGGGCTATCATAATGTTTATCAATAGAAACACATACAATATATTTTTGATTTTCATAATTTTATTCTCCATCATCTTTACATTTGATTATTTTAAATAATAGCAGCTTGCCAAAATTGTGTCAATTTGAATTTTTTATAATTTATATAACAATTTTTTAATGAATAAAATAACAGGAATTTTGATGAATTATTTTTATGAAAAATAGTTTTTCTATTGTTTAAAAATTGCATATTTTAAGTGCACATTAAATTTATTACATAGACCATTTCTAATTAGCTATTTTTACTCATGATCCGCTTGTACCAACGCTATCTAATTTTTCTTTAGCTTTTATTATTAAATTAATTATTGCTTCATTCTTTTTTTCTATTGCCAATTGCAAAGCGGTATGGCCTTTATTATTTTGTATATCAGGATTAGCACCTTTATTAAGTAGCATTTGTACTATTTTTGTACGGTAGTATCTTACAGCAAATATTAAAGCTGTCTCACCATAATGATCTTGTATATCTAGATTAGCGTCTTTATCAAGTAACATCCGTACTATTTCCGGCCTGTTATATGCTACTGCATTGATTAAAGAAGTAGCTCCATATTGATCTTGTATATTTAAATCAGCACCTTTATCAAGTAATATCTGTGCTATTTCCGGATTGTTATTTTTTACTGCCCAAATTAAAGCTATAGAGCCATTTTTAGTTTGGATGTTTGGATCAGCACCTTTATCAAGTAACATCTTTACTATTTCTGGCTTGTTCTTTATTACTGCCAAGATTAAAGATGTATTGCCATTATTATTTTGTATATTTGGATTAGCATCTTTATTAAGTAACATCTGTATTATTTCTGGATTATTCTTATATAATAGTGCGCAATTTAAAGATGTATTGCCATTATTATCTTGTATATTTGGATTAGCATCTTTATCAAGTAACATCTGTATTATTTCTGGCTTGTTATTTTTTACTGCCCAAATTAAAGATGTATTGCCATTATTATTTTGTATATCTGGATTAGCACCATTATCAAGTAACATCTGTACTATTTCTGGTTTGCTCTTGTTTAATGCCCAATATAAAGGCGTCCGTCTATCCTCATCTTTTATATTGATATCAATATAAGGTTCGTTTAGTAACCGACTTACTTCATCTTTATTATTAGCCTTCACCGCATTCAATAGATCCCGATCATTCTGTGCATTCAAATGATCTTGGTCCTTTTGAATTTCACTGATATGGTTTATGATTTCTACTATTAATTCTATGGGTAGCCATCTTAAATAAGATTCTTCAAATTTGCATCCATACAAAAGTATAAAGGGTAGATTTGAAGGATATACTCTTCGTGAAAGTTGTTCTGTTTTTTGTTTCTTACATGGACGTTCCATTGCACAAATATTCGAGGCTATGATAATATTTATCAATAGAAACATATACAATATATTTTTGATTTTCATAATTTAATTCTCCATTCAATTCTTGGTTATGATCCGCTAGTGCCAATATTAGCAGAAGTATAATCTAATTTTTCTTTAGCTTTTATTATTAAATTAATTATTGCTTGATTTTTCTTTTTTATTGCCAAATGCAAAGCTGTCCGTCTATATTTATTTTGTATATTTGGATTAGCACCGTTATCAAGTAATATCTGTACTATTTTTGGCTTTTCACTTTTTACTGCCCAATGCAAAGCGGTCGATCTAAATACACCTTGCATATTTGGATTAGCACCATTATTAAGTAGCATCTGAACTATTTCTGTATTACGTTCAATTACCGCCCAATTTAAAGGCACTTGCCCATATTGATCTTCTATATTTAAATTAGCACCTTTAGCAAGTAATAGCTGTACTATTTCTGAATTGTTATTTCTCACCCCTATGCTTAAAGGTGTAGAGCCATACTTATCTTGTACATTTAGATTCCCAGCTTTATCAAGTAAGATTTTTACTATTCCTGAATCGTTAGATATTGCTGCCCAGATTAAAGGAGTATAGTCATTCTCATCTTTTACATTGACATCAATATATGCTTCTTTTAATAACCGCTCTACTTCATCTTTATGATTAGCTTTTACTGCATTTAATAGGTATTGGCCATTCTTAATTCCCCTAGTATGGTTTATGATTTTTACTATTAATTCTAAAGGTAGCTTATTTAAATAAGATTCTTCAGATTTATCCCACCCAAAAAAAATTAGTGCGGGTAGATTTGAAGGATATGGTCTAAGTGAAGGTTGTTCTGTTTTTTGTTTATTTGGTTGCTCCATTGCACAAATATCTGAGGCCACTATAATATTTATCAATAGAAACGTAAACAATATATGTTTGATTTTCATCATTTAATTCTCCATTCAATCACTTTTAGGTCTAATAGTATTATAGCAGTTTACTAGGATATCTAGATTCTAAATAGACCATTTCTAATTAGCTATTTTTACTTATGATCCGCTTGTACCAACGCTATCTAATTTTTCTTTAGCTTCTATTATTAAATTAATTATTGCTTCATTATCCTTTTCTGCTGCCCAATATAAAGGAGTCCAATCATCTTCATCTGGTATATCTGGATCAGCACCGTTATTAAGTAATATCTGTACTATTTCTGGATTGTTATTTCTGACTGCCAAGATTAAAGGTGTATAGCCTTTCTCATCTTTTACATTGGTATTAATATAAGGTTCATTTAGTAACCGTCTTACTTCATTTTCATCATTAGCTTTCACTGCCTTTAATAAATCTTGGTTACAAGTACAATCTAATTTTTCTTTAGCTTTTATTATTAAATTAATTATTGCTTGAGTACCATGAGATGTTGCCCAATCTAAAGGTGTATATCTGTCATTGCCGGCTATATTGGGATCAGCTCCTTTATCAAGTAATATTCTTACTATTTCTGGTTTGTTATTTCTTGCTGCCCAGATTAATGGGGTATGACCATTTCTATTTTGTATATTAGGGTTAGCACCTTTACCAAGTAATATTCTTATTATTTCTGGGTTGTTATTGTTTACTGCCCAGATTAAAGGGGTATCTCCGCGATTATCCTGCATATTTGGATTAGCACCTTTATTAAGTAATATTTTTACTATTTTTGAATTGTTAGATTTTGTTGCCCAAATTAAAGGCGCATAGCCGTATTCATCTTTTACATTGATGTCAATATAAGGTTCGTTTAGTAACTGCCTTATCTTATCTTTATCATCAATTTTCATTGCATTCAATAGATCTTCGCCATTCCTTAAGCTCAATAAATCTTGGTCATTTTGAATTTTCCTCATATGATTTATGAGTTCTACTATTAATTCTGGAGGTAGCTTACTTAAACAAGATTCTTCAAAGTTCCATCCATACAAAAGTAGAAGGGGTAGATATGAAGGATATGCCCTGTGTAAAGGTTGTTCAGTTGGTTGCTCCATTGTATGAATATTTGATGCCACAACAATGTTTATCCATAGAAATACATACAATATATTTTTGATTTTCATGGTTCAATTCTCCATTCAATTTTTGGTTATGATCCGATTGTACCAATGCTATCTAATTTTTCTTTAGCTTTTAGTATTAAATTAATTATTGTTTGATTCTTATTTTTTATTGCCAAATTTAAAGGAGCATGGCCATTATCATCTTGTATATTTGGATTGGCACCTTTATCAAATAACATCTGTACTATTTCTGAATGATTCTTATATGATGCACAGATTAAAGCTGTACCACCACTATTATTTTGTATATTTATATTAGCGCCTTTATTGAGTAACATCTGTACTATTTCTGGATGATTCATATATGATGCAAAGATTAAAGCGGTATCGCCATTCTTATTTTGAGTATTTAAATTAGCACCATTATCAAGTAACATCTGTACTATTTCTGGATGATTCTTATATGATGCACAGATTAAAGCTGTACCACCACTATTATTTTGTATATTTATATTAGCGCCTTTATTGAGTAACATCTGTACTATTTCTGGATGATTCATATATGATGCAAAGATTAAAGCGGTATCGCCATTCTTATTTTGAGTATTTAAATTAGCACCATTATCAAGTAACATCTGTACTATTTCTGGATGATTCTTATATGATGCACAGATTAAAGCTGTACCACCACTATTATTTTGTATATTTATATTAGCGCCTTTATTGAGTAACATCTGTACTATTTCTGGATGATTCTTATATGATGCAAAGATTAAAGCGGTATCGCCATTCTTATTTTGAGTATTTAAATTAGCACCATTATCAAGGAGCATCTGTACTCTTTCTGGATTGTTATTTATTACTGCTCTTATTAAAGCTGTCTGGCCATCATTTTTATCAAGTAGCATCTGTACTATTTCAGGATTGTTATTTTTTTGTGCCAAATTCAAAGCTGTCCGTCCATATTTATTTTGTATATTTAGATTAGCACCATTATCAAGTAGCATCTGTACTATTTCTGGATTGTTATTTATTACTGCCCAGATTAATGGGGTGTGACCATGCTTATCTTTTATATTAACATTGATATATTTTTCTAGTAATTGTTGAGGTGTCCTATCGGATTGCACGAATTGTAAAAGAATTTCGCCATTCTGATTCATCCTAACATTCTTTATAATCATATCCATTAATTCCGGAGGCAGTGGACATTCTGGAGAATACATTGCTCTTAAAAGTAAATCAATTAACCTTGCATGCTTTTTAGCATGGACAGCAAGTAGCATTTGTAGCATTGCTAAATGACTATATTTTAGCGCATAACATAAAAGTGTATCTCCATAGTTATCTGCTATATCTTGATCAGCACCGTTATCAATTAATAATTTTGCTATTTCTAGTTTATTTTCTTTTACTGCCCAGATTAAAGGAGTACAGCCATCCTCATCTTTTATATTAACATTTGTATCTTTTTCTAGTAATCGTTGTATTTTATCTGTACTACCAGATTGTACCAATTGTAATAGAGTTTCGCCATTCTGATTCACCTTAACTTTTTTTATAATTTGGCATATTAATTCTGGATATAAAGGACATTCCGGAGAATATATTGCTTTTAAAAGTAAATCTATTAATTCTGTATGTTTTTTAGCATAGGCATTATGTAGCATCTGTACTATATAGAGATTATTATTTCGTGCTGCGAAATTCAAGGCTCTATAGCCATCTTTATCTTTTATATCTAGATTAGCACCGTTATCAATTAATAACTCTGCTATTTCTGGATTATGCTTACATGATGCAGAGATTAAAGCAGTCTGTCCATCATTATCTCGTATATCTAGATTAGCACCTTTATCAAGTAATATCTTTACCATCATTGGATTGTCAACTACTGCCGATATTAAAGATGTATAGCCATTTCTATCTTGTATATCCGGATTAGCACCTTTATCAAGTAACATTTCTACTATTTCTGGATTGTTATATCTTACAGCGTCTCTTATCGTCCAAATTAAAGGCGTATTGCCGTTCTCATCTTTTACATTGACATCAATATAAGGTTCGTTTAATAAACGTATTACCTTATCTTTATTATTATCTTTTATTGCAAACAATAGGCTCACATTTAGTATATCTTGATCCTTTTGAATTTTCCTAATATAGTTTATGATTTTTACTATTAATTCCGGAGGTAGATTACTTAAGCAAGATTCATCATTTAGATGTCCGCGGTAAAGTAAAAGGGGTAGATTTGAAGGATATGGTCTTCGTGAAATTTCTTGTTGTTGTCCATTTGGTTGTTTCATTGCATGAATATCTGCAATCGTCACAATGTTTATGCATAGAAACACATGCAATATATTTTTGATTTTCATAATTTAATTCTCCATTCAATTATCTTTACATTTGATTATTTTAAATAATAGCAGCTTGTCAAAATTGTGTCAATTTGAATTTTTTATAATTTATATAACAATTTTTTAATGAATGAAATAACAGGAATTTTGATAAATTATTTTTATGAGAAAAAATTGCATATTTTAAGTGTACACTAAATTTATTACATAGACCATTTCTAATTAGATATTTTTACTTATGATCCGATTGTACCAATGCTATCTAATTTTTCTTTAGCTTTTAGTATTAAATTAATTATTGCTTCATTATTTTTTTCTGCTGTCCGGATTAAAGCTGTTTCGCCATTATTATTTTGTATATTTGGATTAGCACCTTTATCAAGTAGCATTTGTACTATTTCTCGATTTTCATTTATTACTGCCCAGATCAAAGCTGTATCACCATTATTATTTTGTATATTTGAATTAGCACCATTATCAAGTAACATCTGTGCTATTTCTGGATCATTACTAGATGTTATTGCCCAGATCAAAGCTGTATAGCCTTCATTATCTTGTGTATCCAAATTAGCATTGTTATCAAGTAAGATCCGTACTATATCTGGATAGTTATATACTACTGCCATCATTAAAAGTGTATAACCATCATTACTTTGTATATTTAAATTAGCACCTTTATCAAGTAGCATCTGTATTATTTGTGGATTATTCTTTGTTGCTGCTATGATTAAACCTGTATCACCATTATTATTTTGTATATTTGGATTAGCATCATTATCAAGGAGCATCTGTACTATTTCTGGCTTGTCTTTTTCTGCTGCCAAATGCAAAGCTGTCCATCCAACATTATCTGGTATATCTGGATTAGCACCTTTATCAAGTAACATTTGTACTATGTCTGGATTTTCATTTATTACTGCCCACATTAAAGGCATTTCTCCACACTCATCTTTTACATTGATATTAATATAAGGTTCGTTTAGTAACTGTATTACCATATCTTTATCATTAGCTTTTACTGCATTCAATAGACCTGCATTTAATAGATCTTGGCCAGTTTTAATTTTTCTAGCATGATTTATAATTTCTACTATTAACTCCATTGGCAGAGTATTTAAGCAAGATTCTTCATTTTTTAGACATCCACAGCAAAGTAGAAGAGGTAGATTTGAGGGATATATTCTTCGTAAAAGCTGTTCTGTTTGGTATTGTTTATTTGGTTGTTCCATTGCATGAATATTTGTGGCTATCACAATGTTTATAAACAGAAACACATACAACATATTTTTGATTTTCATAATTTAATTCTCCATTCAAATTTTTGGTTATAATTTAAATTCTTACTATAATCAGCTAGTGCCAACGTTATCTAATTTTTCTTTAGCTTTTTTTATTAAATCAATTATTGCTGGATCTTCTAGTTTTACTGCCAAATTTAGAGCGGTATTTCCATCTCTATCTGGTATATCTGGATTAGCACCTTTATCAAGTAATATCTTTACCATCATTGGATTGTTAAGTACTGCATAGATTAAAGATGTATCGCCATCTTTAGTTTGGATATTTGGATTCGCACCGTTATCAAATAACATCTGTACTATTTCCGGATTGTTGTTTTTTACTGCCCAGTTTAAAGGAGTACCACCATAATTATTTTGTGTATTTGGATTAGCACCTTTTTCTAGTAATATTCGTACTATTCTTGGACAGTTATATCCTGCTGCCAAGAGTAAAGGTGTAACACCATGATTATCCTCTATATTTGGATTAGCACCTTTATCAAGTAGAATCTTTACTATTTCCATATTGTTAAATGTTATTGCCCTCATTAAAGCTGTACCGCCATAATTACCTTGTATATCTGGATTAGCATTGGCATTAAGCAGCATCTGCATTATTTCTGGCTCGTTTGTTGCTACTGCAGAGATTAAAGCTGTATAGCCAAGATCATCTTGTATATCTAGATTGGCACTGTTATCAAGTAATATCTGTATTATTTCTAAATGTCCCTCTAGAACTGCCCAATGTAAAGGAGTATTGCCAAACTTATCTTTTATATTGATATTAATATAAGATTCTTTTAGTAACTGTATTACCGTATCTTTATCATTAGCTTTCACTGCTTTTAATAAACCTGCATTCAATAGATCTTGGTCATTTTGAATTTTCCTGATGTGGTTTATAATTTCTACTATTAACTCCATAGGTAGCCAATTTAAGCAAGATTCATCATTTTTAAAATGTCCACACCAAATTAGTAAGGGTACATTTGAAGGATATACTCTTCGCGTAAGTTGTGCTGTTTGTTGTACATTTGGTTGTTCCATTGCGCCGATATCTAAGGCCACAATGTTTATCAATAGAAACACATACAATATATTTTTGATTTTCATAATTTAATTCTCCATTCAATTCTTGGTTATATTTTTAAATTTTTACTATGATTTGCTCGTACCAACGTTATCTAATTTTTCTTTAGCGTTTATTATTAAATCAATTATTGCTTGATTATTTTGACTAAATGCAATAACTAAAGCCGTATTTCCACGCTGATCTTGTATATTTAAATTAGCATTAGCATTAAGTAACATCTGTACTATTTTTGGCTTGTTATTTATCACTGCCTCAATTAAAGCTGTACGGCCATCTCTATTTTGTATATTTGGATTAGCGTTTTTATCAAGTAACATCAGTGCTATTTTTAAATTGTTAGTTAGCACTGCCCAAATTAAAGCAGTCCATCCAAATCTACCTTGTATATTTGGATTAGCACCTTTATCAAGTAATATTTGTACTATTTTAGGATAGTTCGTCATTGTTGCCAAGATTAAAGGAGTATAGCCAACATTATCTTTTACATTAATATCGATATAAGGTTCGTTTAGTAACCGACTTACTCCATCTTTAGAATTAACTTTCACTACATGCAATAGATCGCGGTCATTCCTTTTGTTCAAGGAATCTTGGTCCTTCTGAATCTTACTGGCATGGTTTATGATTTCTACTATTAATTCTATAGGTAACTTACTTAAATAAGATTCATCATTTAGATGATGTCCGCAGTAAAGTAGAAGGGGCAAATTTGAAGGATATGGTCTTCGTGAAAGTTGTTCTGTTTGTCCATTTGGTTGCTCCATTGCACAAATATCTGGGGCCATCACAATGGTTATCAATAGAAACAGATACAATATATTTTTGATTTTCATCTTTAATCTCCAAATTTTTGGTTATATTTTTCTAAGTTTTTAATAAATTACAATTATGATCCGCTAGTGCCAATATTAGCAAAAGTACACTTAAATAATATTATAACATTACAACTAATGTATTGCTTGAATTTTTGAACACATTTATTCCTTCAAAAGAGTAGTCTTATATATTGAATTTAAGCAGATATAAGACTGACTTTAGGATTAAGAAATAATGCACTTAGTTTGTGGTTTATTAGCTTCTAATATCTTTATTATTTCCAAATTTTTATTTCTTACCGCCAAATCCAAAGCTGTATCGCCATCCTTATCTCGTATATCTATATTAGCACCTGCATCAAGTAACATCTGTACTATGTCTGAACGGTTATCTGTTACTGCTCCAAATAAAGCAGTCCATCCATCTATATCTTGTATATTTGGATTAGCGCCTTTATCAAGTAACATTTGTACTATTTCTGAATTGGTGTTTCTTGTTACCCGATGCAAAGCTGTACAACCATAATGATCTTGTATATATGGATTAGCGCCTTCATCAAGTAACATCTGTACTATTGTTGGATTGTTATTTCTTACTGCTACAATTAAAGCTGTAAATCCATTCATATAAGTATATGGTATATTTGGATTAGCATTGTTATTAAGTAAGGTCTGTACTATTTTGGGATTATTATTTTTTACTGCCAAATTTAAAGCTGTATTGCCATCCTCATCTTTTACATTAACATCAATATAAGGTTCATTTAATAATCGTTTTACCTCATCTTCATCATTATTATCCGCCGCTTCCAATAGATTCCAATCATTCCTTATATTCAGTTGATTTTGGTCATTTTGAATTTTTGTAATATGCTTTATAATCTCTATTATTAATTCTGGAGGTAGCCAATTTAAGCAAGATTCATCATTTTTTAAACGTCCACACCAAAGTAGTAAAGGTAGATTTGAATGATATGGTTTTCTTGAAAGTTTTTCTGTTTGTTGTTTATTTGGTCGTTCCATTGCACGAATATCTGAGGCCATAACAATGCTTATCCATAGAAACACATACAATATATTTTTGATTTTCATAATTTAATTCTCCATTCAATTCATGATTATATTTTTAAATTCTTAATCTAATCTGCTAGCGCCAATATTGGCATTTGACAGTATAACCTGTTTATTATCCTTTTTGCCCGATAATACATAAAGTGCTATCTGATCTTTCTTTAGCTTTTTTTATTACATCAATTATTGCTTGATTTTCTTGTTTCACTGCCAAATCTAAAGCAGTTTGCCCATCTATATTTTGTATATTTGGATTAGCACCTTTATCAAGTAGCATCTGTACTATTTTTGCACTCGCTGCTTCTGCCTGATGCAAAGCTGTCCATCCATATTTATCTTGTATATTTGGATTAGCGCTGTTATCAAGTAATATCTGTGCTATTATTGGATTGTTATATATTACTGCCCAATGTAAAGCTGTATCTCCATCATTATCTTTTATATCTGGATTAGAACCTTTATGAAGTAACATCTTTACTATTTCTTGCTTGTTATAGTATGCTGCCCACATTAAAACTGAATTGCCATCATTATCTTGTATATCGGGATTAGCACCTTTATCAAGTAACATCTCTATTATTTTGGGATTGTTATGTCTTGTTGTCCAAATTAAAGATGTCCAACCATTCTTATCTTTTACATTGACATTAATATAAGGTTCATTTAGTAACAGTCTTACTTCATTTTCATTATTATCTTGCACTGCTTTTAATAGATCTCGATCATTCCTTATATTCAATAAATCTTGGTCCTTTTGAATTTCTCTGATATGGTTTATAATCTCCACTATTAATTCTGGAGGTAGCCAATTTAAGCAAGATTCATCATTTTTAAAATGCCCGCACCAAAGTAGAAAGGGTAGATTAGAATGATATGGTTTTCTTGAAGGTTGTACTGTTTGTCCATTTGGTTGCTCCATTGCACAAATATCTGAGGCCACCACAATGTTTATCAATAGAAACAGATACAATATATTTTTGATCGTCATGGTTAAATTCTCCATTCAATTCTTGGTTATATTTAAATTTTTACTATAATCAGCTAATGTTAATATCAGAACTAGCATCTAGTAATATCTGCAATATTTCCAGCTTATTATTTACTGCAAAACACAATCACGAGATTTTGGAGCAGGATTAGCACCTTTCTCAAGTAGCATTTGCGTTATTTCTGGATTTTTACGTATCCTTGCCCAAATTGAAGCTGTCCATCCTTCTTTACTTTGTATATTAGGATTAGCATCAGCATCAAGTAACATCTGTACTATTTTTTGATCGCTCCCTGATACCGCTTTGATTAAAGCTGTAGTGCCATCTTTAGTTTGGATATCAGGATCAGCACCTTTACCAAGTAATATCCTTACTATTTTTAGATTGTTTTTTGTTACTGCCAAAAACAAAGCTGTTTGGCCTTCCTTATCTTGTGCATCCAAATTAGCATCTTTAGCAAGTAACATCTGTACTATTTCTAAATGATTCTTTTTTGCTGCCCAAATTAAAGGTGTAAAGCTACATTTAGTTTTTACATTGACATTAATATAAGGTTTGTTTAGTAACCTTTTTACTTCATTTTGATTATTAGCTTCTATTGCCTTTAATAGATTCCGCTCATTTCTTCTATTCAATCGATCTTGTTTTTTTTGAATTTTCCTAATATGGTTTATGATTTCTACTATTAATTCTGGAGGTAGCCAGCTTAAGCAAGATTTATCATTTTTAAAACGTCCACACCAAAGTAGTAAAGGTAGATTTGAAGGATATACTCTTCGCGAAGATTGTTCTGCCTTCTGTTTATTACTAGGACGTTGCATTGCATGAATATCAAATGCTATTACAATGTTTATCAATAGAGATACATACAATATTTTTTTGATTTTCATAATTTGATTCTCCATTCAATTATTTTATATTGATTATTATTTTAAATAATAACAGCTTATTATAATTTGTCGATCTGAAATTTTTAGCAAAAATAAAAACAACAAGGTTTTTTTAAACCATTTTCATGAGATATAGGTTTTTCTATCGTTTAAAAATTATAGCCTCTAAAGAATATCTTATATATTTTTTCAGCTATTCCCGCTAACCCAAAAATAACATCTTAATGCGTTCGTCCTTGTATGTATAAATTACCATTAACATCAAGCAACATTTGCACTATTTCCAAATTATTATTTACTGCAAAATACAATGATGTGATTTTCGTGAAGATTGTTTCATTTTCTTCGCTCGTTCTTCAGCATCATTTAGTAAATTAATTATTGCTTGATAATTAGGAAAAAGCTCGTTCATCTTTGCACAGTTTAAAGGAGTCCATTTATCTTTATTTGGTATATTTGGATTAGCACCATTATCAAGTAACATTTGTACTATTTTTGGATCGTCAAATGTTATTGCTCTCATTAAAGCTGTATCCCCATTATTATCTTGTATATTTGGATTAGCACCATTATCAAGTAACATTTGTACTATTTCTCGATTGGCATCTATTAGTGCGCTCATTAAAGCTGTATCGCGAAATTTATCTTGTATATTTGGATTAGCACCATTATCAAGTAACATCTGTACTATTTCTAGATTATTCTTTTTTACTGCCCAGATTAAAGCTGTATCGCCATATTGGTCTTGTATATTTGGACTAGCGCCTTTACCAAGTAGCATCCGTACTATTTCTGGATTTTTTTTATATGACGCCCAGATTAAAGGAGTATTGCCTCGCTTATCTTTTACATTGACATCAATATAAGGTTCATTTAGTAACAGTTTTACTTTATTTTCATTAATAGCTTTCACTGCTTTTAATAGTTTCCGATTATTTTTTGCATTCAATAGATCTTGGTCAGTTTGAATTTTCCTTGCATGGTTTATAATCTCCACTATTAATTCTAGCGGGAGCCAACTTAAATAAGATTCTTCAAATTTACGTCCATACAAAAGCAGCCGGGGTAAATATGAAGGATATAATCTTCGTGAAAGTTGTTCTGTTTGGTGTTGTTTATCTGGTTGTTCCATTGCATGCATAGCTGGGGCCATCACAATATTTATAACTAGAAACATATACAATATATTTTTGATTTTCATAATTTGATTCTCCATTCAAATTTTTGGTTATATTTTTAAATTCTTACCATGATCTGCTAGTGCCGATATTGGCATTTGACAGCGACCTGTTTATTATCCCTTATTATCCGATAATACAGAAAGTACTATCCGCTCCTTTTTTTGCCTTTATTATTAAATCAATTATTACTTGATTTTCTAGTTTTACTGCCCACTTTAAAGGAGTATTGCCCAACTTGCCTTTTATATCCAGATTAGCATCATTATCAAGTAACACTCGTGCTATTTCCAGATGGTTATTGTTTATCGCCCAGGTTAAAGCTGTCTCGCCATAAATATTTTGTATATCTGGATTAGCACCTTTATCAAGTAATATCTGTACTATTTCTAGATTTCTATTTTTTACTGCCAATTTTAAAGCTGTCTCACGATCTTTATCTTGCATATTTAAATTAGCACCGTTAGCAAGTAGAATCTTTACTATTTCTAGATTTCTATTTTTTACTGCCCACATTAAAGGTGTAAAACCATATTTATCTTGTGTATCTGGATTAGCACCTTTATCAAGTAACATTTGTACTATTGCTGGATTATTCTTATATGATGCCCAAATTAAAGGAGTATCGACTTTTGTATTTTGTATATCAGGATTAGCACCATTATCAAGTAACATCTGTACTATTTTTGAATGGTTATATCTTGCTACCAAATTTAGAGCGGTATTGCCATCTCTATCTTGTATATTTGGATTAGCATTATTATCAAGTAACATCTGTACTATTTCTGGATTATTCTTATATGATGCCCACATTAAAAGAGTATAGCCGTTCTCATCTTTTATATTGATATCAATATAAGGTTCATTTAGTAACCGCCTTACTTCACTTTCATCATTAGCCTTTAGTCCTTTGAATAGGTCTTGATCATTCCTTGCATTCAATAGATCTTGGTCAGTTTGAATTTCCCTAATATGGTTTATAATTT
>Ga0207074_1026_pt1 | contig 25938 bp, 23 predicted proteins | sample Alteio_BWMinHeat_66_FD_153567 | JGI IMG/M metagenome (GOLD analysis project Ga0207074, IMG submission 153567) | Enriched cells from forest soil in Barre Woods Harvard Forest LTER site, Petersham, Massachusetts, United States -... | ecosystem: Environmental > Terrestrial > Soil > Temperate forest >...
GATGCAATAAAACAACGTGGCTTTATGGGTAAAGCCGGAAGCTCATTGATTGTTAATGGAATACATAATGAAAAGCCGGTCTATTTAATTTTATTAGGAATAGGTGATCTAAAAGATGGCCTGCTGAATGTGGAAGCTTATAGAAGAGCGATAGGGCAGCTTATTCGAATAATAGAAAATAATAAAATAAATTTTGTGGCAATACAGCTACCAGAACCAACATTGCTGGGCTTATCTTATAGCAGATTGGCTCAAGAAACTACCTCAATTATTTATAAAGCTAAATATCATTTTGATGAATTTATCACTAATTCCGATAGAAAAATTCATTGGCAATTTGATGTACAGTTAACTGTTCCTGATAATGCTGTAGTCCAAGCTCAAGATGGGATTGACCGTGGTATAGTTATAGGAACTGCAATTAATAAAGCCCGTTACTTATGTGATATGCCACCATCTCAATTAACACCAACTATTTTTGCTAATAAAACCGAGACATTAGCAAAAGAATATGGTTTGAAATATACAGTTTTTAATGAGAAGCAGATTATCGAGATGGGAATGGGGGGCCTTGCAGGTGTATCAAGAGGATCAACCGAAGAATGCAGATTGTTGATTTTAGAATATCATGCTTCAGAAAAAGATGCTTCTTCTATAGGCCTTGTAGGCAAAGGTATTACATTTGATTCTGGCGGTTTAAGTTTAAAGCCTGCTGCTGCAATGGAATCCATGAAAGATGATATGGCAGGAGCAGCGGTGGTTGTTTCTGTTATGGAAGTAATAGCTCAAATTAAACCAAATATGAATGTTTTTGCTTTTGTGCCATTATCTGAAAATATGCCTGGTGGTTCGGCAATAAAACCTGGCGATGTTCTTCGTTTTTACAACGGTAAAACTGCTGAAGTTCTCAATACTGATGCTGAAGGAAGATTGATTCTTGGAGATGCTTTATCTTATGCTGTTAAAAATTATAAACTTGATGCTATTGTTGATGTTGCAACGCTAACAGGAATGTGTGCTCATTTTTTTGGACCTTATTATGCAGGTTTATTTTCTCAAAATGATAATTTAATAAACAAACTAATGGCTGCATCTAAATCTTCAGGTGATAGAATTTGGCTATTACCAATGGATGAAGATTATCGTGGTGCTGTGGTCTCTGAGATAGCTGATTTATCTAATACTGGTAGAGGAGATGTCAAATCGGGAGCTATTACGGCTGCATTTTTTTTGGATGCTTTTGTTGACAAAATACCACATGCTCATTTAGATATAGCAGGAGTAGCTTTTGGTCCTGTTAGAATACCTTATTTTAGATCTGGTGCTACAGGATTTGGGATACGATTGCTTGTAGATTTGATTATGAATTGGAAAAAAGGATAATGTAATGTTTGATTTGGTTTTGAAAGAGCAAAACCATCAAAATCTGGATGATCTTGTCGGTGGTTTTTTAAAGTCTCTTGATGTTCGTGAGTCTTCTAAGCAGACATACAAAAGGCAGCTTGGCGAATTTTTGGTTTGGGCTAAACATAAAGACTTGCTTAGCCCAAGCAGAGAAGATATTATTGCATACAAAGAATATTTGCAAAATACCAAAGAACTTTCAGCTTTTACTGTTAGTGGCTATTTAACTGCTGTAAAAAAATTCTTTGAATGGCTTGAGGCTATAAAATTTTATCCTAATATAGCCAAAGGTGTAAAAGGCCCGAAAAAGCGTCGAGGCTTTAGAAAAGATTGCTTAACTTTGGAGCAAGTTAAGAAGTTGCTCGCGGCTATAGATCGGCAAACATTAAATGGTAAAAGAGACTATGCAATGTTAAATCTGATGATTAGAACTGGTTTACGTACTATTGAAATTGCGCGTGCTAATCGTGAAGATATTTGTAGGCAATCGGGTGAAACTGTGCTATTTATACATGGTAAAGGGAGAGATGGAAAAGATGAAATGGTTGTTCTGACACCACAAGCATTAGAGCCTATTCAAGAATACCTTGCGGATAGAATGCTTCTTAAAAAAGGTATACCTAGCAATAGGGATCCTATATTTGCTTCTCATAGTATAAAGAATAAGGGTAAGCGTCTGACTACCAAATCCGTTTCACGAATAGTAAAAACAAGATTACGTAATGTTAATCTTGATGATCCTAGGTTGACTGCTCATAGTTTACGTCATACTGCAGTAACATTTAGCCTTTTAGGTGGTGCTACTCCTCAGGAAGCTAAAGCGATGGCACGACATTCAGATATTAACACGACACTTGTTTATGCACATAATATTAATAGAATTAAGCAAGCACCAGAGAAAAAGATAGATATTTTTCTTAGTGAAGATTGATTGTCCGCTTGCATTGGGATTTAATATTATTTTTACATACTTTGTATTGCTTTTCCTGGTATTGCTTTTCCTGCGCTCGTGCTGATGGTTCGGCCTTGCTCACCATTAAAGGCCCAGCCTGCCCGCCGTAACTTTAGTGAAGGCTGGGTCGAAGCATACGAGCGATCTAGAGTTATTTGTAGGCATTTGCAGATAAAGAAAATTTTGCTACGTTAATAAGTAAGTTCAACTTACGAATTTATGGAATTTCATGTCTTTAAAAGAAACTAATCAAATTAATTTAGATATTGCTCTCATTCAATCTTTGGTTCCAGAAGCAACGGAAATCGATCTTAAGCATTTTATGTATTTATGTAAAGAATATGACTTAGACCCCCTTAAGAAGGAAATTTATTTTATAAGGTGCGGAGGTAAGCATGTTGCTATTACTAGTCGTGATGGCTATCTAAAAATTGCTAATTTAAATCCTTGCTTTGATGGTTTGGAAAGTGATGTTGTTTACCAAGGGGATAAGTTAGTTAAAAGAGAAGATGGAAGCTTGAGTATTGAATATGGTGATGGACACTTAATTTTTGACAAGTCTAAATTGGTTGGAGCTTTTTGTTCTGTTTTTAGAAAAGATCGTTCTAAAGCTACTACTATCTTTGTTAGCATTAAAGATTATTATAAAAAAAATGCTCCAATTTGGGAACAATATACCAATGCTATGATTTTAAAAGTTGCTGAGGCGATGGCGCTCAAACGTGCTTTTGCTATCAGTGGATTAGTAACCAAAGAAGAAATTGATAAGGATGAGTTTGAAGTTTAAGAAGTTTATTTAAGATATGCAATTTATTTTAAATGAATAATATTGATTTTGTCTATAAAATTTCGATACAATTTCTATGAGTAATGCAATCTTTATATTTAAGATTTGCATAAACTCGTTTCTAAATTTTTTAAATCTTAAAATTGGAGGGTCTATGAATATTAGAACAAAATATATAATGTTAGTAGTCATGGCATTTAGCTTATTTAGTCAAATTGATACCAGAGGCGGTGGCGGACATGGTGGCGGTGGCGGCCGAGGCGGTGGCGGAGGCCGAGGAATGAGTCATGGTGGCGGTGGACGAGGTGGACATGTTGGTGGCCATGGTGGACATGTTGGCGGCCGAGGCGGTGTAGGACGTGTCGGTGGCCGTGGTGGTGTAGGACGTGTTGGCGGCCGTGGTGGTGTAGGACGTGTCGGTGGCCGTGGTACATTAGGTAGAGGTGGTCTAGGTAGAGCTGGTCTGGGTAGAGGTAGAGGTCTAGGTAGAGGTGGCCTAGGATATGTAGATGGCCTAGGATACGGTTTAGGATACGGTGTTGGATATGGATATGATGATGGATATGGTTATGATGATGGATATGGTTATGATTCACTTGTAGGACCAGCTATTGTAGGATCAGCTATTTTGGGTGATGATGTTGGTTATTATGATCAGTCATTTTATTAATATTAATTGTTAAGAATTTTAAGAAGTTAATGGGGGATTTTGGAGGTTAAAAATGAAATACAATTTTAAAAAGTTAATAATAGCTATGCTGATAGGCCTTGTTGCGTCTGTAAATGTAGATTTAGATGCTAGAGGTGGCGGCGGAGGCCATGGTGGTGGTGGCCATGGTGGTGGTCATGGTGGTGGTCATGGTGGTGGTCATGGTGGTGGTCATGGTGGTCATTTCGGTCATGGCGGCGGACGTGGAGGTCGTTTCGGCCATGGAGGTCGTTTCGGCCATGGAGGTCGTTTTGGCCGTGGTGGTCGTTTTGGCCGTGGTGGTCGTTTTGGCCGTGGCGGCTGGGGCTATGGAGGCTATGGTTATGGTGGCTGGTGGCCTTATAGTTACGGATATGGTTATCCATATTATTCCGATTATCCATGGTGGTGGTTGGTTTAATAAATATGTTAATGATGAGATGAAATGGTTTCTATAATTAGAAACCTTCATGATGGGGAAATGTTTATAGAGTAATCTATAGATGTCTCCCCATCTTATTAATATCTATATAAAATCTTTATTTCTAATTGTTATTAAATTTGTTTATTGGCGACATGAATTAGGTGTATAGTAAAATTAATTAATAACCTGAAATAAGGGGGAATAATGAAGCAAAGTTTAAAAAGTATAAGTTTTATTTTTTTAAGTTTTCCTTTAGTTTTTTATGCAACTTTAATTGGGATAGAAGGTGGGATGGTAGAAAGCGGCATGGCACGTGAAGGTATGGGTTTCAAACATCGTGGTGATTATCATCGTAGTCATGGTGGTTATGGATATGGAAGGGCATATGGATCTTTTGGAAGGCATTTTGGAAGATATGGTCATCGTGGTTATGATCGTCATGGTAGTATGGGTTATGTTAGAAGGGAAGCTAATCCAAATGATAATATAGTAGCATCTTCATCAAATGGGCATTTGAATAGCAATGGGAATGCAAGAGCAATAAGGACAACAAAGGCTTTAGAGAATAAATCAAGAGGTGGTAAATATTGGGGTTATTACAGTCCTCATTATCAGTATGGTTTATATCCTTGGTATAATAATGGTGATCCGTATTATTATTATCAAAGAGGTGATTATTACCCTTGGTTTTGGGGATATAATCCTATGTGGTTATGGTGGTAATATGAAAATACTAATACGAGCAATATTTTTAATTTATTCTTTTGTCATATGGAGCGAAATTATGGGATTTGAGTTAAAATCTAAATCATTTAAAAACAATCAATCTATAGATAAAAAATTTAGTTGTGAAGGTGAAAATATATCTCCCGATTTAGGATGGAATAATCCTCCTCAAGGAACTAAATCTTTTGCCTTGATTGTGGATGACCCTGATGCACCAAGAAAAGATCCTTGGGTTCATTGGATTATTTTTAATATTCCTAAAGATGTTATGATTTTAAATGAGAATGTATCAAATGAATTAGATCGCTATTCCGAGCTAAAGACAGCAATTCAAGGTACAAATGATTTTCATAAAATTACTTATGGTGGTCCTTGTCCTCCTGCAGGTAAGCCACATCGATACTTTTTTAAACTTTATGCATTAGATACAATGCTATCTTTAAAATTTGCAACAAAAGAACAGCTTTTGAAAGCTATGAATGGGCATATTTTAGCGACTAGTGAATTAGTTGGGCTATATGAAATACATTAAATTTAAAGTTTATTATTTAACATTTAGAGCATAATCTACCGAAAAATTAGGAAAGATTTGCTTGATTTTAGAAAGTATTTTTAGACTTGGATTGCATTTAGAGGCTTCTAATCGTTGATAGCTATATAAATTAGAAAAGCCCATCTTTTGAGCTGCTTCTTGTTGGGAAATTCCAAGCTTTATTCGATAATATCGAACTAAAAATCCAAGAGCAATTTGAGGGTCTAAAGGTATAGCTATAATGTTTTTTGTTTTTTTGATTGTTTCATCTGGTAACGCAGCTAAATCTTTAGAATCACTTGGTTCTTCGATATAAAGTTCTAAAGCTTCTTTCATATTGTCTTTTAATTCTTCAAGCGTATCAGCTTCAGTAACACAACCCTCTAATTCTATGCATTGTGCTGAAAACCCTTTTTGTTCTTTATGAATTTTAAAATGATATTTCATTATAACAATCTCTTTATTTAATATTTTCTAATATTTTTCGTAAATCATGCTCTGTGCCAGTCTTCAATTCTTTATGGTTTGGAATAATAACAGTTGGATGTCCAGACCGCTTAAGTTTCATATGACTGCCTTTTCCTCCAGGTACAATTTTATATCCAGCTTTTATAAATAATTTTGCAAGTTCTTTTCCGCTTATTGGCATAGTTTTATTAATATTTTATAATATTATACCAAATATATTTGGTTGAATCAATTGAAAGCAATAGGTTTTTAGTTTGGAATTTATGGGATGTGTTTACTCGATAAAAAGGTTAACAGCTTTCTTTAAGTTATAGATACTTAAAAAAAGCTGTTTTAGATTTTGGTTATTTAATAACTAGCTTGCTAATTTATGTCTTCGATATTGTTATAATTCGTGCTAGATTTAGCGCCAGCTGTGAGTAACATTTTTACTATTTCCGATTCAGAATTCTGCCATACTTCACTTGTCCACCATGGTTGATATTCTTTAGCGGAGTCTAATGGCGTTATATTTTTGAATGTACTAATATTTGGATTAGCACCAGCATTGAGCAAGATCTTTACCTTATTGAGGTTATGGCATTCTACAGCCTCGAATAAAGCAGTTTCTCCATAATTATTTTGTATATTTAGGTTTGCACCAGCATTAAGTAACATTTGCATTATAGCAGATTCCTTGCCTTCTTGAACAGAATAAATCAAGGGGGTATATCCATCTTTATTTTGTGCATTTACATTAGCACCAGCATCAATTAACGCTTTTATTATTTCTGATTCAGCATAATAGTGTGATAACTCAATAAGTAAAGGTGCTTTTCCTGGCTTAGATTTATTTGGGTCTGCGTGAAATTGAAGTAATATTTTTACGATCTTTATCCTTTTAGAAGGTTTTATGACATTTTTTAAGGCTAAACATAAAGCGGTGTCCCCTTCATTATTAGTTATGTTTACATCAGCGCCAAATTCACATAATGTTTTTACTAATTCTGGATTACTATCTAGCATTGCGTACATCAAAGCTGTATATCCACGGTTGGTTTGTATGTTTGGATTAGCGCCAAGCGGAAGTAGCATTTTTGCTATTTCCGGACAATGTTTTGCTGCCAATATTAAGGGTGTATGACCAGACTCATTTATTGTATTAATATTAATATGCTTTTCTTTTAGCAGTTCTTTTGCTTTATCAAGATCGCTATTTTTTGCTGCATTGAGCAGAGATTTGTTGTTTTTATTAAATAATATTTGTATGTCTTTGGGAGTTGTTTGTTCTGCCGCAAAAGCACATAGTGTTAAGATGTTAATTGCTAGAAATATGAATAAGGCATTTTGTACTTTCATATGGGTCCCCCACTAAATTAGGATTAATCTATTTATATTAAAATTAACATTTAGCTAAGTTACGTCAAAAGGGGTATAGCGTTAAATTGCTAAGGTTTTTGAATTACTAAAATTAGAGATATGTTTTATGTTGGTGTATACTTAAAGTGTGAGCTAATTTTGAAAATTGTTTGCTGCAAAACCGTTGATTAAAGAAAGGCTATTATGTCCGACAGTACTAACGACCAAGCTAAAAAAAGTTTTAGTGATACTCTTAATTTGCCCAAGACTGATTTTCCAATTAGGGCACAGCATGAAACTATAGATAAAGAAATTCTTGAACGGTGGGGAAAAGAAAATATTTATTCAACAACTTTTGAAAAATATAAAGGCAACAAAAAATTTGTTCTTCATGATGGTCCACCTTATGCTAATGGTAATGTTCATTTAGGAAGTGCATATAATAAAATTTTAAAAGATTTGGTCTGTAAATCTCGTAGGATGGCCAGATTTCATACGCCTGTTACGCCAGGGTGGGATTGTCATGGTTTGCCTATAGAGTTAAAAGTCAGTCAAGAAAATCCTGGGTTAAGCAATTATGAGCTTAAAAAAGCTTGTCGCAAATATGCTAACTATTGGATAGAAGAACAAAAAAAGGCATTTAAATTAATGGGCGTTCTTATGAATTGGAATGACCCTTATATAACGATGTCTTTTGGATATGAGGCTGGTATTTTAAAAGCTTTTGGCTATTTATTTTCTCAAGGTTTTATAGAAAGAAAAAATAAAACAGTACCTTGGTGTCCTACAGATATGACAGTTTTAGCAGCAGCAGAAATTGAGTATAAAGATCGTAAAGATCCTTCTGTATACCTTTTATTTGATGTTTCTGAAACTGATTCAAAAAGGTTGTTTGGTTTAGACAAAAAAGCATCTTTAGTGATTTGGACCACTACTCCATGGACATTACCTCTTAATATGGCTGTTATAGCTCATCCAGCCATTGAATATGTTGTAGCAGAATCTAATGGACAATATCTCATTTTTGGTAAAAAAATTGCTGAACAGTTAGCTGCCAAATTATCTTTAAATATAAAAATCTTAAAAACATTTAAATCTGGAGATTTAGAAAATTTAAAAGTTCAACATCCATTTATTAATAAACAGGTGCCTATACTATTTGATGATTCTGTTAGTTATGATGAAGGTACTGCATTTGTTCATTGTGCGCCTGGATGTGGTCCAATTGATTATGAAATAGGCATAAAAAATAATTTAGAAATTTATTCACCAATATCTGCTGATGGTAAATATACACTAGATATAGAACCGAAAGAATTGGCTATGATGAGCGTTACTGACGGTCAATGGTGGGTAATTAAAAAATTAGAAACAGAAGGAAAACTTTTATTCAAAACAAATATTACACATAGTTATCCACATTGTTGGAGATGTAGAAATGGCTTAATTTTTAGGGCAACTCCACAATGGTTCTTTAATTTGGATCATCAAGATGTTAAAGGTCGATCTTTAGCAGCTTTAAATAAAATGGCATTTATTCCGGAAAATGGTATTAATTTTCTGAAGGCTACTATTGGAAGTAGATGGGAATGGTGCTTATCAAGACAGCGTGTGTGGGGTGTTCCTATTCCTGCATTCATATGTCGCAAATGTGATAAAGTTATTCTTAACAATGATATAATACAAAAAGTTATTGCCGGTGTTGAAAAAAGTGGTATTGAGTATTGGGATACTGTTACGGCAGAAAATCTTTTAGGTCAGGCATCTTGTGAAGGTTGTGGTGGTACAGAATTTACCAAAGAGCAGGATATTTTAGATGTATGGTTTGAGTCTGGTTTAAGTCATTACGTTGTTCTTTATCATTCTAAAGAACTGAGTTATCCTGCAGATATTTATGTTGAAGGAATAGATCAACATAGAGGTTGGTTCCAAAGTTCGGTATTAACGTCAATTGCGATAGAGCAAACTACTTGTGTGAAATCGATAATGACTCATGGCTTTACCGTGGATGCTAAGGGTCAAAAAATGTCCAAGTCTTTAGGTAACGTTGTATATCCTCAAGATATTATAAAAAAGTTAGGTACTGATGGTTTAAGGCTTTGGGTCTTTTCTATAGCTCATGGTAGTGATCCTATAGTATCGGATGCTTTATTACAAAATATTTCTGAGGTTTTTAGAAAAATACGTAATACTTGTAGATTTTTATTATCTAATTTATATGATTTTGATATTGATGCTAATGCTATAAAAACTAATTCGCTTTTGCCAATTGATTATTATGCTTTAATTACATTAGAATCCTTAAATGCTAGAGTTATTGAACATTATAAAAAATTTGATTTTAGTGCGGTATTTCATGATCTTGGTGATTATTGCGCTTCCGAACTAAGCTCGTTTTACCTAGATATTTGTAAAGATAGATTATATGTAGAAAAAGCAGATAGTATTTATCGAAGGTCATGCCAAACTACTTTATGGTATATACTTGATACGTTAAATAGATTAATTGCACCAGTTTTATCTCTTACTGCTGAATCAATTTCAGATTATTATCAAAAAAATAAAAAGGAATCTATACATTTACAAAGTTTTATTGATCCTAAAAAATTACATGATTTTTGCTTTAATGAATATCCGTTATGGCCATCTTTTGATATTAGCGAAGATATTATTGACATGAATCATTATGTTGATGAGCATAAGCAATTGACTAACCTGGATAAACAATGGGATGCGCTTAAAAAGGTTAGATCTGCAATTTTAAAAGCGATAGAAATTGAGCGAGAAAAAGGTGTAATCAAGCATTCATTAGAAGCTCAAGTATCTCTATTTTTTGACAAAGATTTGCCAAATCTTAATTTAATTCAACGGTTGTTTGAATCAATTGAGGCTCAAGATATTAAGATTGAGTCTTTTATAAAAGATTTATTAATAGTATCTAAAATAAATATATTCAATGAAAAAGATGATCTTTATTCTACAGAGTTGCAAGGATTATATGTTTCTGTGGTTAAAGCTGAAGGAACAAAATGCCCACGTTGTTGGCATTGGTCTATAACTGATAATCCAGATGGCTTAGATGCTAGATGTGAGCGAATTTTAGGGAAAGTTTAATTAATAAGTTTAAATTTTGGTTAAGAAACAAGGCGCACATTTATATGCGCTTTGTTTCTTAATTTTTGTTTGTTTTTCTATAAACTTAGCTCTCATTGTGGCCATTTTAGGTTTGTTGGAAATTTCTGTGTAACTTAATGTTGACCTGGTTTAAGCCATCATATAAGAGTATAGAATCTCCGCTCAGAAAATAAGCTATTTTTTTATATTTACCTTTGTTTATAAGTTTTATATCATCTTCATTGCTAGATATAAGTTCTATTTTTCCTTTTTGATAGTTTTTATCCATATCTATGTATGTAATTCTACCAAATTCAAGTCCACGATGATATATAGTGCCGTCTTCGCCTATTGTAATAGAAAAATATAAAGTTTGGCGGTAAATGCTATCCTTATAAAAAATTGTGCCTGGTATTTTATGGATTGTGTCTATTTGATTTCTACGAGTTGCATTTGGCTTTGTAGATTGCGCTCCATATTTTTTAATTAAATAATCGATCTGTAAAGGAAAACTGTGATAGAGCAAACTGTCCGGAGAGAGTACATTGTTATACATATTTGGTTGTTGCCGCTTTTCTTTTCTAAAGTCCGGATCAAACCATTGTAAAATTCTTGGATCATAATCTTTTAAATTTACTTTAACTTTTTCTATTGATTCTATAATTGCTTGTAATTCCTCAGCATTTTCTAATTCATTAGTATTTTCTAATTCTTCATTGATATTAGATTGGTTTTTATTTTGTGCACGTTTTGCTTTTTGTTTTTTGCGTTTTTCCCTTGCCTTCAGTCTTTTTTTAGCAGCTTCCTCTTGTTGTCTTCTTACATTTGCATCTATAAAATTATTATTATCATTATTATCATTATTATCTGAGAATAGATGCTTTGCAATATTTTTAGGTTCAAATATTGTTTTTGAAAAATCTTCATTAGTAAACAAATTCTTTGTTGCTACTTTTAACAATATATAATTTTTGTTCCTACAATTTCTAAGTTGAACCACATCTTCTTTGTGTTGTGAAAGCAAGTTATCATATAATTGTTTAAATTTTGGTTTGTTATCTTCGAATGTTGGATTAAATCTTGCGAGTTGGTTTATGATTGATTGGGTAGTTCTCAAAGATAAGTATCCATCGGTTATATAATCGTTGTTTATGTATTGCATAATTACGCTTAATAAAGTCAAGTGTCTGTAAAATTCATCCATAAAATTTATAAAGTCATTATTGTTAATAATACTACTCTTTATATATGATAGAGCGTTCTCATAAACCTTAGACTTTTTAAATGCTATAGGTATTTTTTTTAAGTTATCACAAATCTTACTTGTTAAGTTTAGATTCACCAAATCAGAATTATTATAATTTGCCATTAGGGGATGAGTATTGTTTGTCGCTAGATGAGTCTTGTTTATCTCTATTTGTATAATTTCGATTAATTCTTGATAAATAGTTTGAGTGAGACGCATCATTTCTATTGAATTTATTCTGCTTAAAAGCGATTTGCCATATTCTTGGTTTTCTGCATAGTTACCTTCTATTAACTTTTTACAAATGGTTTTTATGTTGTCTATTAAATGATCTGGCAAATTAAAAATTTTTATGCTAGTCATGTACTGGTATATGTTCTTATTGCAAGATTGAACTTGTTTTTTGCAAGATTGAGCTTGTTTTTCTTGGTATTCTTCATATGTTTTGATATAATCATCTAAATACTTTTTATAAGCATTGAGTGATTTATCATTGTTTGCCAGAGATCTTATGTCATCCGGAATTGTACATATTTCTTCATTTAACTCTTTAATAGAATTTAAATAATCTGCTATTTTTTCCATCAAATTAAAAAAACTAAGAATTTTGACATTTTGACAAATAGTATCTTCTAGTTCTCTATAGTTCTTTGGTTGTTGTCTTGATAATTGCTTAAGGTCTTTTTCTCGAGCGTCAGAGCTTGAAGAACCTTGTGATGTTGAACTATTTAATATTGGTCTGTCATTTGGATGATTAGGATCTTCCATTGAAAAGGTTGATTGAGAATATATTATCGTTAATAATAATAATTTTAATAAATTGTTTTTCATTTTAAAACTCCATCATATTATTTCCCCCATTGACAATTATAATTATATATTAAAAGTAAAAACAGTCAAATCGCCTGCGAATTTATCTATAATGGTTTATGATATAGCCATATTCTTGGCAGCTTGTAACTTTTAAATTAAATGCTTTAATGTAAAATGAGCAAAGCTTGAAGGTGTTTAAAATCTTGTTTAAATATTACGATATATGTTCATTTTCTATGAACAAAATGATAGTGCGTTTGTTCAATTTATCTTTTAAGGTTATGCAAGAATCGGTTATTGTATATGCTAATCTGCTCATTTCTTGATTAGAATGTTTATTTAAAAGGCAAATTACAACATTTTGTTTACCATGCTTAGATATTTGTTCTGGCTCTAGATACCCAGTTACATAGCCACGATGATAAATTTTACCTTTTGAATCATATGTAATATGGAATGTAACCAATTGCTCATTTTGGTTTTCATCAACTATTTTGCCATGTATATAATATTGAGTGTCAATTTCGCCAAGATGAGATTGGTTTTTTCGATATATATGATGGCCATATTTATGAATAAAATAATCTGTTTCTAATGGGAAAGTATGATACGGAGATGGATCTGCTTTAAATTGTGACTTAAACCATTGATGGCATCTTGTGTCATAATTGCTTGAATATATACAAGCCGGAGAATAATCTTGGTTATCATTTAATATATTATCTGAAGTTGTTTTGACAGAATCTTCTTCAGTTTTGCATGGTTGATCATTTAATATATTATCTCGAATTATTTCAGTACTATCTTCTTTGGAATCATAATGATTGCTATTAAAGTGTTTTTTGCGTTTTTGTTTTGCTTTAAGTGTTTGTTTCTTTAGTTGAATTAATTTATTTGCTTGATTTTTTTCTTCAAATTTTTTTGCATATTCTACATAATTATCCGAGGAATCCAAATTATCATTGAGTGAAGTGTTTATTGTGTTTTTAGGTTCGAATATAATTTCTGGAAAATTTGCTCTTATTTGAACGAGAATATTATAATTGTATTTTTTTAGTAGGATAAGTTTGGTTTTTTTGTTATGTATTGATTGTAATATGATTTGTTGAGCTGAGAGCAAATATTTATATAGTTTTCTATAATTTTCCTTATTTTCTTCAAATTTACTAATTATAGGATTGGTTATGCTTATTAGGTAAATGTTTTCTCTCTGATTTAAAAATCTATTTAGACTTTGTGTATATCTTATAAACTCAATTGCTCTCTTTGTAATAGTAAGTAAGTTATAAAAAGATTTTATATAAGGATCAATTTCTTCAGATAAATTCTTATAATCAATATCATGCAGCAACTCATTAAAAATAGTATTAAATGAGATTTTTTTTAAAATTTTATCGATATTAGTGTCAAGGAATTCACCGGTATTAGGATGAAATATTAGTTCAGGACGTATATAACTTATTATTTTGATTAGGTTATTGGCTATAATATCTGTAATATTGCACATTTTTCTTAATTGCAGCTTTGTCAAAAACCATTGGCCTTGTACTCTTAATTCAAAATCATTTGAGGAGCTTAATTTTTGAGAAAAATCTTTAATGTTTTTATGTAAAATGTTTGATGCAAATATTTTTTTGATTTCTTTGGGTTTGTAAGTTGAACTTTTTTGCTTATCTTCATATGGTAAATTATCGTTTATATATGTTTCATATTGATTGGCTAATTTTTTACAAAGGATGCTTGTGGCTATAGCTTTTGGGGATGTTACTCCTATTGTAATGAACATTGGTTGATCTAAGCTAGCATTATCAGCTAGATTCTTATATATTTCATTTGCAAGAATTATATCAGTTAATGACTCGTCATTACCATTCTCAATTGAGGAGATGTATCTTACAAAATTTGGAATTTGAGAAAGTTTTTTGTTTAATTTATTAATAGACTTTAAAGACGTGATTATTGTTTCAACTAAAATGAGGGTGCTAAGAATTTTTTGAATGTCTTTAAGAAGATTTTCTTTTTGTTCTATCGACAAAAGTTTAATCATGCTTTCAAGCTTTTCTAAATCAGAATCTGAATAATGGCAGGTTGAGATATTAGTTGTTTGAAGTTGCGCTTCCGTTTCATTACTTTGAGATTGTGAAGTTTTTTCTGATGTTAAATCATTTAATATTGGCTTATTATTTGGATGATTAGGATCCTCCATAGAAAAAATTGATTGAAAATATAATGCTATTAATAATAAAGATTTGAATATAGGATTTTTCACAGTAAAATCTCCATTACATAAAAAGAGAGGACTCTTCTTATTAAAGAGTCCTCTCTTGGGTTAAAATGTTATTTTGGTGCACCCACAGCTTTTTCTATTTCGTTCATCGAATCATGCATTCCTTTTATAAATTCTCGCGCTTTATAGAGATTTTCAGGTGGGATATAATCAAATCCAGCTCGATATTGTTCTGCTAGCTGATTTGCATGTGCTACATCTTCTTTGCTGGAAGATTTGGTTGCTAACCTATGAATATTTAGCTTATTAATGTTTATATCTCGTCGATTTGGGTCGAGAATTGGATAAAACTCATTATACCATGTATCAATTAAGGGTTTATGCTTTAGGATTTTATCTTTTAGCATCTTTGATATAGGTTCACTTTCGATCTTGCCTTTAGGTGTTACCTTCTTTAAAGTTGTTGCAATGGTTTCAATCTCATTTTGTTTAGCGAATGTTAAAAAATCTTTTAATGGTTGAATATCATTCTGTTTTTGCTCGTCTGTTCTCATGCTGCTTGGGCTGCTCTTGAGATATTTATCTAAATTGGTTTTTAGTTGTTCAAGCGTAATTTGTTCTTTTTCGGTTGGTTGAGCTTCTTCCTGTTCTTTTTCCGCATTAGGTTGATTTTCTTCACGTTCTTTAGGCGCGCTTCTTGTAGGAACGTTTCCTCCAGTTTCTGCCTTTTTACCAGTTTTTTCAGCCTTTTCTAGTAGGCTTGAGAGAACACCAATTTCGCCTAATATTTCGGCTTCTTTATCAGCCTCCTTTGAAGCTGATCCTTTTGGTTTTTGCTTCTTGCCCCCAGTTTTTTTCTCGTCTTTCTCGTCTTTCTCTTTTTTTTCTTCCTTTTTATCTTTTTCTTTTTTGCCGTCTTTGCCTATCTTGTTTTCGGTACCTTTTGGCTTTTCAGATGGCTTCTCTAATCCTTTATCACCTCCAAAGAAATCGGGGCTATAAGTTTCATCAAAAAATGGTTTATAAGAAGGAGCTTTTTGAGTACGCTCTTGTTGTGCTAAATGTTTATAAAATTCCTCATATTTACCATCTTTATCTTTATATTGTGGTCTTATCCCGCTGTCTTTGATGAACTTAAATTGTTTTTTGGATTCTGCTAATAATTTTTTTTCTCTTTCATCATATTGTTTAGCTTTAGAAATTTCTTCCGGTTTATACTTTTCAAACAATTTTTTTATATCGCTTAATATAGGAAATAATTTATCGGTAAATACTTTGTAAATTTCATCAAATGCTTTATATGAAGAGTTTTCTAATTGCTTTTGTTTGTTAAGTTCTTCTTGTATCTTTCTATCTAATATTTTTTTTTGTTTTTGATCTTTTAACTCATCATAAGCATCTTGAATAAAGCTGAAACTGATCTTAGCTTGTTTGATAGTTTTGGCAATTTCCTGCTCTGGGATATTTTGCTTTTGCAATTGCTCTTGAATCTTAATTGGATCAAACATTTCCTTTAAATTTTGATAAGCATTTTCTATATCTGCTTCTGAAGAGAAGTTTTCAAGTCCTAAGGCTTGATATGGATTTTCTATATCAGATTCTTGAATTTCTTTGGCTTGAATTAAAGGTATATTCTTTAATAAGATTTGATAAAATGCTTCAAGATTTTTATATAGCGATTCAAAATCTTTGCTAAGTAAATGTTTCATTAAATCCGGATTGGGCAAAGAATGCAAGAAGTAGGTGAGCTCATTTAGTTCTGACGAGAAACGTTCAAGTTTTTTATTCATCTCATCATATGAAATTGATTTTTGACGCAATTCAGAGATGTAAGATACCAAATTCAATAGCATTGCTGATGCATCCGCATCCAATGTTGTTGAGGTAAATTCCGGTGCTTTAATTGGTTCTTTTGTAATTGGCTCTGATTTAGGTTCTTCTGTCTTCTCTTGCTCTAGGTTCTTTTCAGCTTCTTTTGAGGCCCATTTTAGAATATCATCCATATTTGATGGATCTAAACCTTGCTGTCTCATTTCTTCTTCTAGTTGCTTATTGAGCTCTTCAAGTTTTTGCATTTCTTCCGGAGAAAGGTTATTGAACATTTCTACCATATTTTCAAGTTCTTGATCTAACTTTTGCTTTTCCTCATCGCTTAAATTAAATCCTTCAAAATCCTGCATTGTATATGTTAATGGCATTGGGCAAATCATTAGTGCTAGAATCAGCCATAAAGATTTTAAAACTAAATTTTTCATTTTCATTTTCCTTTTTGTTGAGTTTTTGTATTAATTGTAACTATTTTAATTTTAATTTATTACCGGTAGTTAGTCAAATGTATAAAATTTTAAGTTCTTTTCGACCTGTCATTTTGGGATTTTTTTTAATGGAAACTATAGTATTGTTGGTGGTGTTTATATCTCTTACTATGGTTATTTTGGGATGGTACTCAAATTTTTCTTCAAAGAAGATAGATATTATAAAACGAGGTCAAGCTATTTTTGTAGCATCAAATGCTCTTGAATCTATTAGAATGAGTGGAAGAGTTCCAGAGCGAGTAGATAATTATGATGGTTTTAAAACTTTTATTGAGGTTAAGCCGTATGCTGATTTGGATAACTTTGCTGAAGTTACGGTTTTTGTTGAGATTGATGATAATACGAAAGGTGTTGGCTTGAGTACTGGTATTTTGCACCAACAGCCTCTATTTTGATACTTCAATATTTAGAGGTTGCTTATGGAAAGATGATTATGAATAAAGGTTTTAGTCTTATTGAATGTATAGTGTATCTATTGCTTATAACTATAATTTTTGGGCTCTTGGGAGAAATGGTTTTTAAATTTTATGTACGCGTTGATAATGATCTTAAATCGATTCGGCGTATTACTAGTTCGTTAGTATGCTTAAACTGTATAATCCATGATCTTTATCAAGCCATGTCAACTGAAGCTGTGAAAAAAGATTGAGCATGATGAGATCATCTTGAGCCAAGAATCAGGTGAAATAAGATGGGCTTTAAAAGGAAAAAAATTGTACCGCCACTTTAAAAAATTTGGGGTTGATGGGAATTCTGTTAATAAATCGGTAAGTCTTATGATGGATAATATATTAGAGTTGAATATTATTAAGCATTTTTATAATGATCAAGAAACGAATTTACTATCTGGTTTTAAAATTATTTTAAAAGTGGAAAATATTTTACATCCATTTGAGCATAATGTTATGATTCGGGGAAGCAGTTAATGAGCATTATTTTTATTTTAATATTCATTTCTGTACTTTCCTCTTATATTATAATGATTAATGATCAAATGGCACATAGCTATGATATTGTTATTCAGATTGAGAAACACCTTAAATCCTTCTATCAAATAGAATTCGTAATTTATTATGTTTTGGGTTTTTATCAAAAAAATTATAAAGAGATAAATCAGCATTATTCAAAAAAGTTTGAGTTGTTTTTTTCTCCTGAGGAAAAAAATCTCATGGTTTCGATTGAATCAGTTAGGCTTGATAAAGATATTTCCGTGGTAATAACCATTTTAGAGGCTAATAAAGTTAATGATTTAGTTGAGGTATATTGTTCTTTTATACAAGAAGATAATGGTGTAATTCGATTAAGAAATTACAAAGTTAAAAAAAAGAAATTTTTGATGTAAAGTTTGTATTTTCAACAATCTTCTTTTGATTTATAATAAATATAAATTCAACTTTTGACCAATCAAAGGAAATAAAATATGAGAGTCTATTTGTTAAAAGATATCGAGAAAGTAGGTTTAGCTGGAGAGGTAATAAAAATTTCTGAAGGTTATGCTAGAAATTTTTTAATTCCTAAAAAACTTGCTGTGGAAATCACTAAAGAGAATGAGCATCATTATCTATCAAAAGTAAGAACAGTGGAAAAGAGAAAAGAGGTAGTTGCCACTCAAACTTCTATGTTAGCTGAAAAGGTTAAGGGCATAGAGTTAACCGTTAAGAGGAAAACGCATGATGATGGAAAGCTTTATGGATCTATAAGCTCTGGTGATCTTGTTGATTTGTTAGCTGCTAAAGGTATTAAAGTTTCAAAGAATCAAATTGAATTCGAGAAAGCTGTTAAATCAAAAGGTACTTATGAAGTAGAAGTTAAACTTTCTTCCAAGCTTAGGCCTAAATTCAAACTTAAAGTAATTTCAGAATAGAAAATAGGTTTATGCAAAAAAAAGCAAGTTACAGATTCATCTATTAATTTACCAGAAAAGTTATTGGGTAAGAATTTACCCTTTAGTATTGATGCAGAACGCTCTGTATTGGGTTCGCTTTTGCTTTATGATGGCCAGTTTGGTATAGTTGAAGATTTACTTTCCAATTCTGATTTTTATGTTCCAGCTCATCGTATAATTTATGAATCAATTCTTGAAATATCAAGGGCAAATCGTAGGATTGATCTAATAACATTGCAGGATGAGTTGGAAAAAGTTAATCAACTTACATTAGTTGGTGGTCTTAATTATTTGTTGTCATTACAGGAAGATATTCCAGCTCTTGGCCTTATTGAGCAGCATGCTAAAATTATTAAGGAAAAAGCCGTTTTGAGAGAGCTTATAGGCTCAGCTGCTCAAATTATATCCAATTGTTATGCTCAAAATGATAAAGAAATTGATATTGTTTTAGATGAGGCTGAGCGTGTAATTTTTAACATATCTTCTAAACGAGCTAAACAAAGCTTTTTGCAACTCAATATATGCCTTAAGAAGACTTTTGAGCATTTGTCAAATATTAAATCTAATAATAGAGGTGTAACTGGAGTATCTTCAGGTTTTCATGTAGTAGATGAAATAACCTCTGGGTTTCAAAAAGGGGACCTTATTGTTTTGGCTGCGCGGCCCTCGATGGGGAAGACGGCCTTGGCGCTTTGTTTTGCTAGAATTGCGGCGCTTAATAACTTAAGTATTGGATTTTTTTCTTTAGAAATGGCTGCGGAACAATTAACTTTAAGATTATTGTCTGCAGAATCTGGTGTTCCTCATCACAAAATTCGTAATGCTACTATTGGTATGGATGAATGGACATCGTTGACTCATGTAGCTTCTAAATTGGCAAATACTAAGTTATTCATCGATGATGCTGCTATGCAAACTATAATGGAGGTGCGTGCAAAAGCTCGTAAATTAAAAGCTGAACATGGTTTAGATCTTTTAGTTGTAGATTATTTGCAGCTTATGAAGGGTCATAAAAAATTTGAGAATCGCCAGCAAGAGGTTTCTGAAATTTCTCGTTCATTGAAAGCTTTAGCGAAAGAATTAAATATACCTATAGTTGCTCTTTCACAGTTATCTAGAGCTGTTGATAGTAGAGTTGACAAACGGCCAATTTTATCAGATCTTAGAGAATCTGGTGCAATTGAACAAGATGCTGATGTGATAATGTTTTTATATCGAGATATTGTTTATAATCCTAATACTGATGAGCCAAGTAGGGCTGAGGTTATAATAGGAAAGCAACGTAACGGTGCTACAGGCTCAGTTTTTTTGCATTATAATAATGAGCTTATGTTGTTTTATGAAGAATAGAAATGACAATTGATAAAGATAGTATAATTTTGAGCATAGATCCTGGATTGATCTCGTGTGGATACAGTGTGTTAAAGAAGCAGGGTGAAAATATTTTTTTGTTGGATTATGGTATTTTAAAAATGAGTTCATCTCAGCCTATACCAGAACGACTAGGTAAATTTTACCAATTTTGTGAAGAAAAAATTGCTTTTTATAAAATTAACTGTTTAGCGATTGAGACGCCGTTTCTTGGTAAAAATGCTAGTTCCTTTTTAAAATTGGGCTATGTAAGAGGAGTTATTTATTTGCTTTCGAATATTAATCAATTGCAATTATTTGAATTTTCACCTTGTGAGGTAAAATCATCGTTGGTGGGTTATGGCTTTGCGGAGAAAGAGCAAATTGCGCGATTTTTAACAAAATTGTTTCCTAATCTTATTGTTTCGGCGAAATTAGATTCAACTGATGCATTGGCGGTAGGTCTTTGTTGTGCTATGCGCTCTTTTTAATTATAATTTAATAAATTGTAATTATGGGTGAGCTCCTACTCCCGTACCGGTCGTTAGTCTGCTCCCCCATAATTGATGTATCAAATTTAAAAATTGAGAATAAAACAACCACCGCATTGAAGGAATGATCAATGCGGTGGAAAAAAGGAGAGTAGTAATGAAGCCTAATCAAATTATTTTTACTAGATGTACATTTAGATAATTAATTATAAGTATGAAGAATATTTATATAATGTCAAATATCGAGTTATAAAAAAACTGTTTATACGGTATTTTTTTGCGATTGATTTTCCTGATTGAAATATCGAACTGTCTTATTATATGTAATATGTCAATGATTTGGGGGCCTTTAAAAATGTTAAAAATTAAGATTAATAATTTGTGGTTTTAAATTATGGTTGTTGAAAATATTGCTTTCTATTGGGGTAGTTATGAAAATTTGGGATGCTAGATTATAGGCGATGAGCAAAAGATCTTGAGATCTATTGGTATCGAAATCAGAAAAAAAATCATCAATTAATAAAATAAACTCAAATGAAAGATTATGGGCATGCTTGATTAGAGCAAACTTTAGAAGAAAGATGATAAGCTTTTGTTGTCCACGAGAGGAGTAAGCTCGTGCAGGCTTATTATTACACAAAATATCAAGATCATCCAAATGTGCACCAAAAAGAGTACGCTTGTAAATATATTCTGAATTAAAAAGATCTAAGTAATTTTGAGGAGATATATTTTCTGTACTATTTTGTAAAACTATAGGTGGCATGGATGGTTTGTATTCAATATTAATATTTATTGGCTTATTTAAATCTTGGGATAAACTATGCAGCTCATTTATAATATAAGAAACTATTGTAGCTCTTTTTTGCTGAATGATATGGGAAATTTTGAGTAATTCGGTAGTCCAAAGAGCATATGATTCTAAATCTCGTTTAAGTGAAAAAAAGAGTGAATTTCTATTTTTTAATATTTTATTAAATTTTGATAATTCATTGAGATATTCTGAATCAAATAGAATAATAGCATGATCAATAAAAGATCTTCTTGATAATGGACTTCCGTCAATAACAGTAATATCGTTTTGTGTTATAGTTATAACTTTAAGTAATTCATGAATTTCTTTAAATGAGATTATCGATTTATTGTTAATTTTGGCAAACTTTTTTCCGTTTTCAAAACCTGTACAAAGAGTATCTTTACCGTAATTTCCATTTATGCTTGTAATAATGGAGAAGATATTGCTGTCAAAATTAGCTAATTCTTTAGGTATATGGGTCTTAAATGATCGTAGATAACAACTATAATAAATTGATTCTAATAATGAAGTTTTGCCAATGCCATTAGCACCTAAAATTTGAACAATCCTGCTATCGAATTCGAAATTTTTTAATTCGAAACAGCGAGATTTGGTTAATTTGATAGAGCTAATTTGCATTTTTATCTTAATTTCCATTTTAGCTGAACTGATTAGTAAAACTTTTTCCGTGAAAAATTAATTTAAGTTGTACTTATAAAGCTGAAGGAGAAATTGGCATTACTAAATAAGTTACATGATAATTATACTCGTCAGATAATTGACCTTGCGATTCAAAAATGATTGGACTAGAGTTGTTTTTTAAGTAAAATTTTAAGGATTCGTCGCTAAATGATTGCAATCCACTTAAAAGATAAGGTGGAAAGAAGCGTATTTCTAATCCTAGATTTAGCTTAGTCTCTAATAGTAAAGTTTCATCTAATGATCCGACTTCTTTATTTTGCAATGTTACTTTTAATGATTCCGGGTTAAAAGAAAATTTTGCAGGAATAAATTGGCCTCCGGAAATGAGACAAGCAGATCTACGTAATGTTTTAAGGAATTTGGTCCGATTAATTGATGCTTCTTGAAATGAAGTTTTTTGGAGAATTGGCTGATAATGAGGAAACTGATCAACTAAAAGTTTGGTGAAAAAATTAAATGATTCTCCGGAAAATACCAATTGATTTGAGCAAATGCCAATAAAAATTGTTTGATCTTCACAAGATTCCAATATTTTTTTAAGCTCAAAAATAGCTCTTTTAGGAATTAGCCATGATTTTGATTCATCATATGATATAGGCGAACTTGCTTGTGCTAAACAGTGACCATCAGTAGTCGTCATAGTCAAAGTTTTATTAGTAATTTCAAAGAGCAATCCATTTAGCCCGGGATTTGGATTATTTTGTGGAATAAGAAAGGCTACGCTTTCAATCATTTTAAGCATTAAACCGGAATCAAAATGTAATAAATTCTCTATTCTTTCAGGGAAGGGTGGAAACTCTTCGTCATTTTTGATGTTGAGCGAAAGATTAAATGAATCTGCTAGTAATGTTATTTGATGAGGTTGTACATTACATTTTATTTGGCTATCAAGTTCGCGAACTATATCAAATATTCTACGTCCAGATACCAAAAAAGTTGTTTTTGATTCGATATTATTGTCAATTAATGGGCAACTTGCTTGTAGACAAATTTCAAGATCGGTGCTTTTTAATATTAACTCTCTTGGATTTACTTCAAATAATATGTATGATGTAGCATCTAATGCTGTGCGCCTCGAGCAAATTGGCTGCATAGATGATAGTAATGAAGCAAAAGATTTTTGGTCAATTGAAAATGTTTGTTTCATAGTTTTTTAATAAGGGATCCAACTTTTTTTTGTTTTAGAATATTCGGCGTCAGCAAATGTTGTGCACTAGTTTTGAAATTTAGTATACCAAAAAAAAATAAAGTTTAAATTTTACATGTAAATAAAACTTATCATTAACAGTTGGAGCATTATGGTCAAAAAAGGTTATCAGATTATTCGGATGATAAAATTATGTATCTTTGCATTGATGTATAGCTTTGCGAATGCCCAAAATATAATAGTAAATTCAAATCTAGACGATCCTGCCCTTAATCCACTAATCAGCCCACTTACTGCCGGTGGTGTTATTACTTTAAGATCTGCAATACAATATACTAATGTAATAGGCGGAATTAATACCATTACGTTTAGTATTATTGGTCCAGCTCCTTTTGTTATAGCTGTTGGAACAGGTACTGGCGTAACAGGACAGGCTTTGCCAACTATAACAACCCAATTGACTATTAATGGATATTCGCAGCCTCATGGCTCAATTGCTACGTCAACAACCAATGCGTTCATTCCTATAGTGCTTAATGGATCTGCTGTTAATACGGGTGTATTTCAGGATGGCTTAACGTTGGGACTTGGTTCAGATAATTCAGTAATTTTTGGACTGGTTATTCAAAATTTTCCTCATAATGGGATAAATATACAAAATGGCACAGGTCAATCTATTATTGGAAACTATATAGGAACAAATCAAGCGGGAACAGCTAGTGCCCCTAATTTGGGTAATGGTGTCTATATTGGTTTAAATGCTAGCTCGGTTTCAGTAGGATCTTCAATAGGTATAATAGGTAATAGAAATATCATTTCCGGGCAACAATCTACAACAGGAGCATCTCCTGTTAGTGGTGCAGGTATTTTTATCCAAGGTCATAATAATCAAATAATTGGAAATTATATTGGTACTAATGCATCGGGTGCTAATCCCATTCCTAATAGAACCGGTATTTATCTTTTTGCTGCTGTACCAACTGTTGCGTTAAATAATAGTATTCAAAATAATATTATAGCGTTTAATAATGGTACCGGGGTTAATGAAGGATCAGGAGTTATTGTTGATGGTACTGATCAAAATGCCATACTATCAAACTCAATATATAACAATATAAATGACGGAATAAGTTTAATTAACAATGGTAATGATAATTTGCCTGCTCCGGTTTTAACTTCCAGTATAATTTCCGGCACAACGCTAATTGTAAATGGTAATTACACAAATCCTGCAACTCCCAATGCTTCCTATATTATTCAATTTTTTACCAATCCGGATGCTAGTTTGGTAACTCAGGGTCAAACATTTGTTGGGCAGTCTACGATAACTACAGATGTGAATGGGAATGCAAATTTTAGCGGTCTTCTCTTTTTTTCTAATGCGACTGCCGGGCAATTCAGTTCAGCAACTGCTACATTATTGAGTGCCACCAGTGTTCCTTTAAGTACGTCACCATATTCTGCAAATTTGGTAATAGCGCAAGGGCAGGCTTCCGGATCGATAGATACTAGCATTACTTTTGACCAATTTCCAGGAATAAAAGCTCAATCAGTTGTGATTGACAGTGTAGGAAGGGTGATAGTTGGTGGGCTTGATAGTACTATTGTTAGATACAACACACAAGGAGCTATAGATTTAACATATGCAGCTTTTCCGGGGATAGCTGTAAAGGCTATGGTAATAGATAGTAATGATAATATAATTGCCGTAGGAACTGAGGGTTCTGTAGTACGTTATAATGCGAATGGTACTATAAATTTAGTATTTGCTGCATTTCCTGGTGTTTTAGCAAATGCGGTTATATTCGATGATGCAGGAAATGTTATTGTTGGGGGATTGGGCAGTACTATTGTAAGATACTCGTATTTTGGTACTACAGCAGGCAACATTATAACAACGTTTAATGCTTTTCCGGGGACAGAAGTTAATGGTTTAGCTCTTAATAGTACTGGTCAAATCATAGCATGTGGATTACAAGGGCAGGTTGTTAGTTATAATTCTGATGGAACATTAGATATTACTTATACGACATTTCCAGGGATAGCTGCAAATTCTGTTGTTGTTGATTCAACTGATAGAGCTATAGTTGTTGGGAAAACAACAATGACCATAACTGTACTAAGCAGCGCTGGTGGTGTGCCTGTGGCAATTTCTTCATCTTCGACTAATATTGTACGGTACAATACCGATGGGACTATTAATTTAGTATTTGCACCATTTCCTGCTTTAAATGCCCAAAATGTTATATTGGATTTAAATTCTAACATTATTGTCTGCGGGATAGAGTCTTCAATTGTACAATACAATCCTGTTACCGGTGATATTAATTTTACTTTTGAGCCATTTCCCGGAATAAGTACAACATGGATGGCCCTTACAGCTGCAAATGAAATTGTTGCAGTAGGCTGGGAAGGGGAGGTTGTAAGATATTACGATTAAATCTATTTTATTCGATGATTCAAAATTGACATATTTCTTGTAAATGTTACAATTTGAAATATAGCAATATGGTTGGAAATAAACGCTTATTTG
>Ga0207074_1027_pt1 | contig 25699 bp, 15 predicted proteins | sample Alteio_BWMinHeat_66_FD_153567 | JGI IMG/M metagenome (GOLD analysis project Ga0207074, IMG submission 153567) | Enriched cells from forest soil in Barre Woods Harvard Forest LTER site, Petersham, Massachusetts, United States -... | ecosystem: Environmental > Terrestrial > Soil > Temperate forest >...
TAGCGCCCTGCATAAGCATATTGGGTGTTATACTCGCTTTACGCTTTTCTGCTAAAGGACGCCCTGGGGTAGCTTTGATTCTCAATGCTGCTAGCATCAAGAGTGTGATTGTCACCGCTTTTTTTACACTGTTTCCCTTTGTACTCCCTTCCATCAGTTTTCCGGATCATAGTTTAACCCTGTGGGACGCAACCTCCAGTCAACTAACCCTGTCTTGGATGTTATGGGCCACCGTGATCCTATTACCCATCGTGATAAGCTATACCACCTGGGTGTATTGGGTGATGCGCGGAAAGGTAGAAACAGAAGATCTTGCTACACACGGTAAAAATCTCTATTAAAGGAGCCAAAAATGTGGTATTTCACCTGGATTTTAGGCGTTTTATTTGCCTGTAGTTGTGGGATCATTAACGTCATGTGGCTCGAACACGAACATATTTTAGAAGACGATGAACCTAAACCCTCCAATGAATAAAAGATTTGACAATATTTTAAAGCTGGGTAGAATAGGGCCTGTTTCCAGAGGGACCAAATAGTGTGACTGCCATAGGAGGTACTCATTAAGAAATTATCAATTTTATAAAAAATGGGGTGATCTATGATAAAAACATATCCAAGTATAGCAGTACAACAAGACGCAGATCGCCTAGAACGCGAATTGAAGGCTCAGGCTCTCCAAAATATCTCAACAACGTTAGAAAAGGGTTCAAAACTTGCCCAATCGTTATCTGAAGGGTCAACCATTAAACAATTCGTCGAGGACCTTGTCTCGTATCTCAATAGGAAAAAGGATAGCATTGGTAGCTCTTTTTGGTACGATCATCACTTTAAGGTTAACCGAAGAGCAGCATTTATTGACAAGTGTCTAAATGCCATTGCTGAAAGAAACATAGATGTATTGAGAAGACTTTTAGAAGAAAAGATAAAAAATAAAAAACCCCGCTCCCAACTGTATAATTTGTTACCCCCTTGCCAAGCTTTATTTGATCGGCATAAGTCTCGGCAGGACATTATGATTCAAAATAGTCCCCTGCCTCCTCCAATTCTTGAAATAGTAAATCAATATGATGATAACTTTTTTTCAGATACTTACGACTGTCCAAAAGAACCCCCACCGAAAAAAAAATGGGGACTGCATAGATAACGTTTTTTCGAACTATTCCCTATGGCCAAGGCTATCTGGCCAACCAGGGCAATCGGGCTAACCTATATTGCTGTATATAAAAATAGCAGGCCAATTTAACACCAGCATTTTTCATCAAAACAACCTCCTGTTTTATTGACTTACCCATTAAAACAACCCCCTGTTTTATTGACTTTAGTTAAAGATTGATTTAAAATGATAATCGTTAAATTGAATCTTGGATAAAAAATGCAAAGAACTTTATTAAATTATCTTAAAAATTGGCTTGTTTCAGCCGATCGGAAACCTTTGGTTATTCGAGGAGCAAGACAAGTGGGCAAAACATGGATCGTACGGCATTTAGCGAAAATATCCGGCAAACAGCTTTTGGAGCTCAACTTTGAAAAACAGCCATCTTATGCAAGTTTTTTTACGAGCAATGATCCGAAACAAATTTTATTAAATCTAAGCACCCTTAATAATCAAAAAATAGACCCTGAAAATTGTTTATTGTTTTTAGATGAAATACAAGCAACACCACAAATATTTAGCAAGTTACGATGGTTTTATGAAGATTTACCGCAATTACCCGTTATTGCCACAGGGTCATTATTAGAGCTTGTATTGTCTCATCATTCATTCAGCATGCCCGTTGGACGCATTAGTTATGCGCATTTGGAACCCTTATCTTTTGAAGAATTTTTAATCGCCCATGATCAAAATTCCTATTATGAATATTTATCAAAATATGATATTGACATTGATATTCCGGCTGTTATCCATGAACAATTAATGACTCTTTTTAAGGAATATCTTCTCGTTGGTGGGTTGCCCGCCGTAGTTAAGAATTGGGTAAAAGAGCGTTCCTTAAATAAAATAAATCAAATCCAACAAGATCTGTTAACCACGTACCGAGACGATTTTACAAAATATCAAGCTCGTATTGCCGTTGATAAAATAGATGAAGTGATGATGGCAATCCCTAAAATGTTAGGGAAAAAATTCGTATTCAGTCAAGTAAACGCGTCAATACAGTCGAATACCATTAAACGAGTATTAAATTTGTTGCAAAAGGCGAAAATTTGTTACCCTGTAAGAAGTTCTTCCTCAAATGGTGTACCTCTAGCCGCAGAAATCAAAGAAAAATACTTTAAAGAAACTTTTTTAGACACGGGCTTATGCAATGGGATACTGGGTCTGAATTTACATCAAATTAACTCTGCAAGTGAAATCACCACCATTAATAATGGCAGCATTGCAGAGCAAGTGGTTGGACAACTTTTAAGAACAATTGAATATCCGTATATTGAGCCTGCCCTATATTGTTGGCATCGCGAAGAGTCAAATTCAAACGCCGAAATTGATTATATCATTCAGCATGGTTGTCAAATAATTCCAATTGAAGTAAAATCAGGTTCTACCGGCAGTTTAAAATCATTACATCTATTCATGAATCTAAAGAAATTACCGATAGCAGTGCGCATCAATTCGGCTCTACCGAGCGCAACAAATGTCGAAGTCAAAAATTATACGGGAGAGCCTGTGAAATATAGATTAATATCAATCCCGTTTTATCTAACAGAACAAATACATCGTTTGCTAAAAGGGTTAACTTAATTTTAACCCCGACCTCTTTCTCGATACTTCTTTAGGGCTTTTAACTGTGCGAGTGCTTCCATGAGTTGGGCCTGGGCCTGAACATAATCAAAATCTTTAGCATGGCCAGCCAAAATAGCTTCCGCACGTTTTTTTGCTTCCAATGCTTGCGCTTCATCCACCTCTTTGGCGCGAAGGGCGGTATCAGCTAACACCGTAGTGATTTCCGGTTGTACTTCTAGCAATCCTCCCGAAGTATAAAAAACTTCTTCCTGACCGTTTTGTTTGACTATCCAAACAGGGCCCGGTTTAAGGGTAGTTAAGAGTGGTGCATGACGACGTAAAATTTCAAGATCTCCCATCTCACCACTAATATAAAGTTTTTCTACCAAGCCTGAAAATACGCCAGCTTCAGCACTCACGACGTCTAAATGAAAACTAATTGCCATACGGTGTTTCTCTTCTAAAGTGTTTTTGCCTTTTCGATGACTTCATCAATGGTGCCAACCATATAAAATGCCTGTTCGGGTAGATGATCAAACTCACCATCGACAATCCCCCGAAACCCCCGAATACTTTCTTTTAGAGGCACATATTTACCAGGGGATCCCGTAAAGACTTCCGCAACAAAGAAAGGCTGAGATAAAAAGCGTTGGATCTTCCTTGCCCGAGATACCATCAGTTTATCGTCGTCTGAAAGTTCATCCATCCCAAGAATTGCAATAATATCTTTGAGTTCTTTGTAACGTTGTAGGGCCCCTTGCACCAAACGAGCCGTCTCATAATGTTCTACGCCAATGATCTTAGGATCCAATTGACGACTACTGGAATCTAAGGGATCAATCGCAGGATAAATTCCGAGCTCAGCAATTTGTCTGGACAACACAACGGTTGAATCTAAATGCGCAAAAGTAGTGGCCGGAGAAGGATCAGTTAAGTCATCTGCGGGCACATAGACGGCTTGAATAGAGGTAATAGATCCTTTTTTGGTAGAAGTAATCCGTTCCTGCAACACCCCCATTTCCTCCGCCAAAGTGGGCTGATACCCAACCGCGGAAGGCATACGGCCCAGCAAAGCAGACACTTCTGTTCCTGCTAAGGTATAGCGATAAATATTATCAATAAATAATAAAACGTCTTTTCCTTCGTCCCGAAATTGTTCAGCAATCGTTAGACCAGTTAAAGCAACCCTCAAACGATTTCCGGGCGGTTCGTTCATTTGCCCGTATACTAAAGACACCTTATCCAGCACATTGGATTCTTTCATTTCGTGATAAAAATCATTGCCTTCACGCGTACGCTCTCCGACACCCGCAAATACCGAATATCCACTATGTTCAACCGCAATATTGCGGATTAATTCCATCATGTTCACGGTTTTGCCAACGCCTGCCCCCCCGAAAAGACCCACTTTACCGCCTTTGGCAAAGGGACAAATGAGATCGATTACTTTAATGCCCGTTTCTAACAATTCGTTCGTTGCTGCTTGTTCGCTATAAGTGGGTGCTTTTCGATGAATGGGTAAAAATTCAGTCGAACCAATCTCGCCCTGCTCATCAATCGGCCGGCCCAACACATCCATGATGCGACCCAAGGTTTTCTTCCCAACAGGGACCATAATCGGCCCACCCGTGTTCATCACCGTTAAACCACGGCTTAAGCCCTCGGAAGATCCCATGGCGATAGTTCTTACCACCCCATCCCCTATTTGTTGTTGCACCTCTAGGGTCAACGTCTCTCCCAGGTGATGTTTGTCCGTTAACGTCACCTTTAATGCATCATAAATTTTTGGGATGGCGGTTCGTGGAAATTCGACATCAACCACTGCGCCCAGAATTTGCACAATTTTTCCGGCTTCTTCGGTCACGAGTGGTTGTTCTGTTTTCGTTTGTGCATTCATTTCAATAATACCCCTTAAACGGCAGCAGCACCGGCAACAATTTCCGAAAGTTCTCGGGTAATCGCGGCTTGTCTTGCCTTGTTATAAATCAATTGCAATTCACTAATCAAGTCATTTGCGTTTTCAGTCGCGCTTTTCATCGCCACCATTCTTGCCGCTTGTTCACAGGCAATGTTTTCAACAATACCCTGATATATTAAGGATTCTACATATCGAATCAATAAAGCATCTAGCAAGGACTTTGCATCTGGCTCGTAAATATAATCCCAAGAAAATTTTCCAACCGGTGGTGCTTGACGAATCACCGGCAATATTAAATCCATTCGGGGTTTTTGCGTCATCGTATTCACAAATTCGTTGTGAATCAAATAAATACGATCTAATTTTTCTTCGGCATAGCTATCTAACATAACCTTGATTGTTCCGATGATATCCACAATCCCGGGTTTATCCCCTAAATTCGAAACGGTAGAAATTACATTCCCGCCCATACGTCGAAAAAAACTTTCCGCTTTTTTACCAATACTGCAAATATCTATCGGAATTTGTTTTGTATCCCAAGACCGCATTGCTTGTATAGTCGTCTTAAATAAATTCGCATTCAACCCCCCACAAAGACCTTTGTCGGTAGACACGACAATAAAACCCACGCACTTCACTTCTCTTTCAACAAGATAAGAATGCTGGTATTCTAGCCGTCCATGTGCCAAATGGCCGATCACATTCCGAATCTTTTCGACATAAGGACGACTGGCAAACATGCGATCTTGCGCTCTTCGCATTTTACTGGCAGCCACCATTTCCATGGCCTTGGTAATTGTCTGCGTCCCTTTAATGCTTTTTATTTTTGATCGTATTTCTTTTGCAGCACTCATTCAGTAACCACCCAGGCATCCTTGAATTGATCAATGACGTTTTTTAAGGCCAATTCAATCTCCGCTGTTAATTCCGTTTCGCGATTGATACGTTGCATTAAAGCAGAATGATGTGCATGAAGATGCTCTAACAAATTCTGTTCAAAATCATGCACCTTCTTTAGGGGCACATCATCTAAATAGCCTTTTTCAGCAGAAAAAAGGGACGCTGCCATTTCTGAAACTGTCATAGGAGAACATTGTTTTTGTTTTAACAATTCAACCACGCGTTGTCCGCGTTCTAATTGTTTACGCGTCGTTTCATCCAGTTCAGATGCAAATTGTGCAAATGCAGCTAATTCTCGATATTGAGCCAAGGCTAAACGCACCCCTCCCCCCAATTTTTTAATGATTTTGGTTTGCGCAGCCCCTCCAACGCGCGAGACTGAAAGACCCGCGTTAATCGCTGGACGAATCCCTGCATTAAATAAATCCGTTTCCAAATAAATTTGTCCATCGGTAATAGAAATGACATTCGTGGGTACAAAGGCAGAAACGTCACCCGCTTGAGTTTCAATAATCGGCAAAGCCGTCAAAGAACCCGTTTTCCCTTTCACTCTCCCTTCTGTCATTTTTTCAACATACGCCTCATTGACGCGAGAAGCGCGCTCTAAAAGTCTGGAATGTAAATAAAAAACGTCTCCCGGATAAGCTTCTCGACCTGGCGGACGGCGTAATAACAAAGAAACTTGTCGATACGCCCAGGCTTGCTTAGTTAAATCATCATAAATAATGAGCGCGTCTTCGCCTTTATCCCTAAAATATTCTCCCATCGAACACCCAGAATACGGAGCAATAAATTGCAGCGCGGCAGACTCGGCTGCCGTTGCGGCAACGATTGTGGTATATTTCATGGCACCAAATTCTTCTAATCGACGAACCACTTCGGCAACGAAAGAAGCTTTTTGTCCAATCGCCACATAAATACACTTAACGCCAGTCTCTTTTTGATTGATGATGGTATCGATCGCAATTGCCGTCTTCCCCGTTTGTCTATCCCCAATAATTAATTCGCGTTGACCTCGACCAACCGGCACCATGGAGTCGATGGCCTTTAACCCGGTTTGTAGGGATTGAGTAACGGGTTGTCGCCAAATAACGCCAGGGGCTACTTTTTCAATGGGAGCGGAAAATTCTGTTTTGATTTCGCCGCGCGCATCGATGGGACGACCCAATGCATCCACCACTCGCCCTAATAAAGCCTCTCCCACGGGAACGGTGAGAAGTTCGCCCGTCGACCAAACTTTTTGCCCTTCCGCTAGGTTTTCTGTAGAACCCAAAACCATCGCCCCCACGGAATCACGCTCTAAATTGAGGGCAATCCCAAATACATTGCCTTCAAATTCTAAGCGTTCCCCGTATTGCGCCATTTCCAAACCATGGATCCGAACAATTCCATCGGAAACACTGACAATTTTTCCTTCATTTCTCAAGGTTGCAACAACGGAAAAATCTTTTATTTTCTCTTTAATAAGTTCTGTGATTTCTGTTGGATTTAATGTTGTCGTCGCCATATGGTTAACCGCCCATTGATGCTTTCATTTGTGTTAAAAATCCTCGAATAGACCCGTCTATAACGGTGTTTCCTGCTCGAGCGTGAAATCCACCCAATAATTCTTTATCCACCTCATATTGCATAATAACGGATCGGGATAAAATATTTCCTAGGATTTTTTGAAATACGGCTTTTTCTGTCTCGTTGATAGCTATTGGGGTTTTAAATTGTACTTCAACGATATTATTGGCCTCTTGCCTTAATTGCTCAAACACTTTATAAATTTCTGGCAAAATGGGTAACCGTCGTCGATTCGCTAAAAGTGCAATCAAATTTCGCGCAGGCTCAATTAATTCTTTTGAGGTAATTGACCAAAAAAAATCTCGAATTTTTGACGTGGGGATTGTGCTGTCTCGCAGTAATGTTTTCACGCTTTCATTTTGTACAATAAAAGAAAATGTCTTCAAAAATAATGACCACATTTCATTTTTGTCAGTTTCTCGCGCGATTTCAAACACCGCTTTGGCATAAGGACGCGCGATTGTGATAACTTCCGCCATTTTAATTCCTAAAAATCTCTTTCTCTAACAAATTTTTTTGATCCTCTGGCGTAAGCGCACGACCAATTAACTTTTCTGCACTGGCAATGGCCAGATTAACGACTTCTCTTTGCAATTGAAGTCTTGCATGCGTAGACGCTTGTTCGATTTCTTGCATGCCCTGTGTAATGATTTTTTCTCGTTCGTGGACTGCTTCTAATTTTGCTTGTTCTATAATATGTGCGGCTTGTCTTTTTGCTTGCTCAATAGATTCAATCGCTTTAGCTCTTGCTTCGTGAATATGCTGAATGGCATATTTTTGTGAGATCTCTAGTTCTTTATGACCACGCTCAGCCGCTTGAAGCCCCTCTGCAATCTTTTCTTGACGTGCTTTTAAGATTTTTTCCAATGGGGGCCAAACAAATTGCATGGTAAACCAGATAAATAAGGCAAATGTTATCATCTGCCCAATTAATGTTGCGTTGATATCCACTGTTTAATCCCTTACTTAACCACTTTTAACAACTCAAGGAGTTGTGTGGTAAAGGGGTTGGCAAACGTGAAAAACAGCGCCACCCCAACGCCAATCATGGTCACTGCGTCCAAAAGACCTGCAATCACAAACATTTTCACTTGCAGCTGTCCCATCATTTCAGGCTGTCTTGCCGAAGCTTCTAAAAATTTCCCCCCCAACAAGGCAAACCCAATTGCCGTACCAATGGCCCCAATGCCAATTAAAATCGCAACAGATAAGATGGTTGTACTTTGCAGATTTGCAACCAGTGCCAACCCTTGAATCGATGTTTCCATTGTACCTCCTATTAATGCTCTTCACTCGCCAAACTTAAATATACAATTGTTAACATCATAAAGATAAACGCTTGTATCGTAATCACTAAAATATGAAAAATGGCCCAGGGCAACCCCAACACGCCCTGCCAATATCCCAAAAGCGCAATCAAAATAAAAATCAATTCGCCCGCATATAAATTTCCAAATAATCGTAAGCCTAACGAAATGGGCTTAGCACATTCCTCAATGACCTTTAAAACAAAGTTAAAAGGAAAAAACTTCCACCCAAAGGGTTTACAAGTGAGTTCATAAAAAAATCCTTTAAACCCTTTTACATAAAGACCGAAAAAAATAATCAGTAAAAATACGGTCAAAGACATCCCGAGCGTTAAATTGGGATCGGTGGTCGGCACAGCTTTAAGGTGTGTTGCCCCGAAATGATGCCCTATTATGGGCACAACATCCACTGGTATCAAATCCATAAAATTCATCAAAAAGACCCAGACAAAAATGGTCAAGGCCAGAGGTGCAATCAACCGACTGCGGCCATGAAAGGTTTCTTTAACTTGGGTGTCAACAAACTCATAAATCATTTCAACGAGGTTTTGAAAAGGACCCGGGCGATCTACCGTAGCACGCCTTGCAATCACACTAAAAAACAGAAGAAAGACGATACCGGTGATCCAAGAAATAAGTAAGGTATCAACATTAAATGTTCCCAGGCTCGTCTTCCATTCCCAATGTTGCAAATGGTGTAGAATATAGCTGGATGCCTTTAATGTTTCAGATAAGTTCTCCCCCATCAATCACCTTCTTAAAAAATTCTTCTGGACCCGGTTTCGCCCGGGACGTTCTATAAAGAATAATCAATTCTAAGTACTAAAACAAGCTATATAGGTTCATTTAAATAACTACCCCAAATGACTTTTGTTATCTAGAAAACTTTATTTAGACTTGTTGATAAAAACAAGTTACACTTAAAAGTACATAATTTTAAATATTCCCCTGGAGAGTTTGTCCCTATGTCAGACATTGATGCAAGAGAGCTCCTTTGGCGGGCATACACAACCAATAAACCTATTTTTATCAAAAAAGCCAAAACCATTATTTCCTATGCACAGAATGAAGGCGCTAAAAAGCAACTTTTTTCTCAAACTCTTTCACCTTCACCCAAAAACTTTGCATTTAATGACCAAACAAAACAGTGGGAATATCAGCGAAATCCGTTAAACTGGATCATTTTCCAGAATCCTAAAGACGAATTTGCATATGAAAAACAGGCTGACGCGGTCGTTGTGCAAGAAATACGGGATAGGTTCTTAAAAATTATACTAGAAACCTTGCCGGGTATAGCGGAACGCGAAGAAAAGATACTGGGTGAATATTTAAATAGTAGAACACCACAAGCATTGATGGGGTTATTAGATAACATTCAGAATCAGGCGTTTTTGTCTTTTTATGAAAAAACCCATGCAAGAGAATTAGAACTAAACGCACAAAAACAGGCTTTGGAACAACAAAGAAACGAGCTTCCCGTACAGCATATAGAACAAGAACTGGCTAAAATTGAACAGCAACAACAAGCGTTATTTCATAAGCAATTAGAAGTTTATTTTAGCGCTGAAGAAAACGAGTATTTCGGTTTTGAAATACCTCTAGAGCGCTTGGAAGCCTTTTTGGCTGTTAAAATCGGGCAAGCAGAACAATTGAATCAGAAAGGAGGCCCAAAAGAGGAAATAGAAGCAGTTACGCAACAAATCGCTAAGCTACAACAACAAATAACCACCCTAAAAGGAGATATATTTACACCGATATTTAAGAAAAATAGCGAAGAGCCTTCTCTTTTAACGGGAGACTTAGAGCCAAAACTCTTTTCTATGATTAACAACGATGCGTGGTTAATCAACTCCAATTTTCAAGGCGGCGATCCCTTCGAAGCAGCAAGCATATTTTTAGAGATTATCGATGGAATTTCAAGACACAAAGCAGGACCAGAAAGAGACTCTATTTTAACCCCCCTTGCAGAGGTGATGAGACACATACAAGAAAATCAACAGAAAGTCTCTCTTGTTACCCAGTTAGGACAAAAAAGCGTTCTAGTTGAACAGCAAAAGCGTAGTGAAGCGAATGCCAAGCCAAAGAAAGTGCAGCCAAAATCAAAAAAAACCCGTGCTTCCCGAAACAAGATGATGGATTTCGATGAGCTTTCAGATGACGATGATAGGCCAACGCGCAGTGGAAGGCCTACCGCAGAGGAGGCGAAAGCAACCGCCGATGAAGCATTCACTGTAAATGCTCCACCCCTCGAGCAGCAACGCTTGGAGATGATACAGGGCTTGGCGCGCGATTTCCAAGCGCAAATCAAGGGCATGGTTGTAGGTGACCGTGTTTTTGTACCGGGCGGGTTTTTTAAACACGCAATGTTATATGAATTTAGAAAAGAAGCCAACGGAAAAATGAGCTTCATTGTTTATAATACGGGCCTGGGTCTTAAATATCATGAACAAAAAACACAGTTTAAGCACGGGATTTTTAAAAAAAAGCACTTTCCCGCTTATGTATACCGGTTTTCAAGTGAAAAGACAGAGAGTTCTGATTTTCAAGCCTACTTGAACGAATTACTAAAAACCAATATTGCCTCTTCTTGGGAAGAAATAACGTCCGATGACCGTGTTAAAAGTGTTGCTAAAAAAAGGAATCAAGACGATCTGTACCAACACGTCTTACCGTTAATAACGCATTTAGGAGGTAGAAGAGTTGATCCGAAAACAGTGGTGCGCCTTCCATTTATCACTGGCCAGCGTTCTGGGAAATGTTTTGAGACAATCCTTCATCCTATTATTAGACTAATATTACAAAATGAGTCTAAATATCAGCGTCTTATCTGTACTTATCGGAAAGAAACCATTGCTCGGTTTGTTAGAGCACAAGAAGGAAAAAACCAATTAAGCGGCCCCGTTGTTCAGCGTCAAGCCAAGCGATCTATTTCAAAATTATCAAAAAAACTCTATAAAAATAGCAAATGTTTTACGCCTTATGAAATATCATCCGTTGCAAAATTCGTAACAGACATAAAGAAAAAATTAAATCTGGCGGTGCAAGTGGATGTGGTGGATGGCTTTTTTGAACCTCGCCTCGCATTGCAAAAGCGTATTCCTGAACCCGAAGCTTTTCCGTCGATTCGAGCAAGGCCTGTTAATATAGAAACGGGTGGAAACCAAGGGCCCATAATGGCTGAATCTAGTCCAGCCTATCCAGAAATACCTTTATTAGCCTGTGAAGCAGGGGACGACACACAAACCTTAATTGGAAAATTGGACACTGTATTGGGCTTAGCAACACAATTATCAGGGGATCCTAAAATACATCCCAGAGAAATCGTGTCTCGCATAGAAAAAATATTGCTGACTTGGCCGTTGCATCAAGAGCGCTTAGAGGGGACAAAAACTCAAGATAACATTAAAATAGCTGAATCTATCAAAGCGTTAATAAATCTATATTCCAGGCAAAGTCTACTTCAATTTGGTGTAGATGCAAATGGAAAACTTCCAAAATTGTTTCCGCAACATATCGTTACCTTGTTATCTGGACTTGCTATTATTGCGCAAGTACAAACTGGAGAGGAAGAAACCTCTGTAAAAGAATTAATGAAGACTTGTGGCATAAGCACCTTGCTGAAAAAAAACATATCTAATCCTTGGTTGACCAGCACAGAATTTTCATGCGATTCAAGGATCCGAGAATTATTGCAATTTTTTGATAAATTTCCGAAAACTCCTGCTTCCATAAAAGCAATCTATGCAGGCCTTATAGAGAAAAATGCCGAACAAAAAACACATTTACTGCGCTTGTATGATACTTTGGTTGCAAACACCCCAGAGAGATATAACATTCCATTAGAGTCTTTACAGTATTTGAGTGAAGTGGAAAAATGCATCCTTGTTCTATGTCGTTGTAAAAATGAGATGAGTGCTGAAGATACTGAAAAAATTTCAGATATCCTTAGAAAATTCGATGCTCTCATGAATATAGATAATATTCAGGCTGTTTTAGGGAAAATGTTATCCGAGGGACTTCAATATGCCCCTACGTTACTGGGGGGAATAGGTCCTCAAACTTTAAAATTTTCCCCAAAAAAAGCACGTGATGATGCCTATGAGTGGAACTTAGAGACTCCTTCTTCAGAGGAATTTAGGGGGCTTGAACTACGCTTAAGCCATCCGATCATTCAGAGATCTAAGCAAGATATACAGGACACTACAATCGTTAAATTTTTGGAAAATGATATTAACCACGAAAGAAAAGATCGTACTTCACATCATCAAAACCCTTTCCAATCGAGTGAAATACAAGTTGGACCCGCTGATGAGAAAATGGAACCCGTTACTGAAGAAGAATTTTATTTTAAACAATTTTGTCATACACGTTCGTCCACAGCTTGCCAAATTTTTGCGACCATTAATTTTTTCCAAGAAAACATGGCGTTGCTACGCCAAGATAAGTGGAAGACGGTATGCGAGCTCAATTTATTTCAACCAGGACTTTTATTAGATGCTTTCTTGGCAACACCCAATGCTGAAACCACCCTATATGCCTTCTTGAAAAAAGGATTGATTGATAATATTCAAAATCATGCCCCCAATGATGCTGCCTTGTTTTTTATCAACCTGCAGATATCATTGAATCATTATTTAATAGAAGCCAATCCTATCTATGCAAAAAGCGGGATTGAAAGCTTGCATGAATTGCATGCCCAATTGTTGGAGATGATAGACCACACTCAAAACGAAGTCATAAAACGCCAACTGTATCAGCATCAAGCATCTTTACTCCGTTGTTTAATGCCATATACAGACGATTTGCAAAAGCCACAACTTATTCAAAATTATATAAAAGCCAAATTGTCTGGAGAAAAAGGGAGCTTAAGCGCAGTCTCACAAGATCCCCTGAATTTCATGACACAAGAACATATTTGCTTTAATATGAAAGCGCTTTTAATACAGCATCCAGAAGCTGTGACGAATGCTTGTGTTGAAACATTAAAAGGCTTAACAGGATCCCTAGATATACAACCACTTTTTCATTACCCTAATGTGTTTTATACATATAGTGAAAGTGAAGCACCGCATTCAATCGTCATTAATCTTGAAAACGGGCAAATCTTAAAAGATGGGAAAACCTATCTTCCGCTTCCCAAAACACTATTAGAAAATCCTCAGTTTATTGATTTATTCGGCCAGGATGTCTATCAAGCCTTTCATTCCATGGTCCAAGGAGATAGAGAACCTTCGGTATATGAAATCAAAAAAGACAACTGTGATTACGTCATTAAAAAAACGCACGAAGGCCATATATTCCAAAAAAATATTATTTCGGAAATGGGTGAAGAGCAGCGTTATCAATTAATGTCTTATCAATCATTGAGTGATCTTAAGCACTCTATCCCTAAAACATTAATGGACGGAGATCATCAATTTTGGTTATCTCTAGGCGCTAGCCAAGAACTATTAATAGAAGACAAAAAAACAAAGCGGGCAATTTGCAGGGTAACCGGCTTGAATACTCGAGAAAGTCATATTCAATCAACAGAAGCGCCCTATTATAAGATACTGACTCAAAAACAAACAGAAAATTCTTTGTTAGGAAAAAAATTCTCTCATTTTGAGAACTCGGAATTCATTGAAATCCGTACATTACCAGAAGCCTCAGCGGGTCTTGTTCCTGATCAGCCCTTATATATCATTACCCTACCTAGATATCAGTTAACTTTCCACGTTACAAATACAGATCCTCTGCGTATTCAGTGTATAAATCCGAAAGGAGAATTAATATTTTCTGAAAAACTTCAGGAATTAGCCAATATTCAAAATGCTTTGTTTTTGCTAAAAGAATCAGGTGAACGTGTCGCATTATTGCCGAGGCAATATTTTATCGCACAAGACGATCCTAGCGAAACGTTTGAATATACGCCTGTATTTTTGGATACTCAAAACCAACATCAAAGTGTCGTTTTAAAAGAACAGCATGAAGAAAGAACGTATTGTCAACAAAGTGAATTTTTAGAATTTAAGCTAGATAACAATGGGAAGCTGACTGCAAATGAAAGTGCTTCAGCTTTGTATTTAGCTTATGTGCATTTAGCGAATTTTGATCCGGAAGCTGCTCTAAAAATTTTACAGGAATGTGAAAAATCAGGGGGTATTAAAGGTTCTCAAAGGGAAATCGAACATTTAATGCTCCTCTTTACCAGTTTGCCAGCTCAGAAAAATTTTCTAGAAGACGTGTCCCCCAAAAGGATTGATACGCCCGAGTTTATAGCCGTAAAAACTTATGCCTTATATTTATATGCCAGTGCTAAATATAAGCAAACAAATCTTGAATTTGAAGCCCCCTCCACTTCAGACGGAAAATGTTTTTATCAAGAATCCATAGAATTTCAAAATTCTTTACAAAGCCATATCGATGAGTTTTTAACGAAATATCAAGGGATTAAAAACAACATTCCCATTGAAATGCAATTAACAGCCAAGCAAGAATTAGAATGTTTGGGGCTATCGAATGATCCCCTATTAATCTTACAAAAAGAAAGGTTGTTACTGGAAAATTTGAAAAAAGAGAAATTTATTGCACGTCAACCTCATCAACAACAAGCCATTCGTGCCACAGAAGATCGTCTTTTAGGAAGTCCATTACTGGAAAGCCAAAGTCAATATCGTACCGAGATCTGTGATTTTAGGATAACTGCCTCTAAGGATACAGATCGAAATTCCCTGCTTAATTTGATAGACTTAAAGAAAAAACAGGGGCAAGGTAGGGGAGGGGTGGTACGCAGCACACACCCTATTTCTGCTCAAGATCCCGCTTCGTTTAAGCAACAATATGCTTCGAAAACAAAAATTGACGAAGCCATACAACACTTAGATTTAAGCGTAGATTCCGAAAATTTCTTTGGATTTTTTCTCACCTATTATCATATTGCCACTTCAAACGATCCTACATTAGAAGAAGCAAAAATAAAATTAAAGGAATTTTTAAGATGCAAACTAAAAATTCTAGGCAATAAGCATCCGCTATACGGACAAGAATTAATCCTTGTTTTATATGGGATATTAGAAGGCAAGTTAAACCGCTTAAAAGACCCTTGTGATTTTTTGGAGGAGGTGACAGAAGAACGATGGCGTATAGGTTATCTCTTTAGCAATTCCAAATTTTACGGCCATTTGATCCAAGCGTCCCAAGGAATTTCCATCTCTTTAGAAGTGGAAGGTATAAAAATGGACCAGCCTTCCGCTGAACCAGAGACGCTTGAAGCATTGCTATCTCAAGATAAAGGATCTCCTTTTGCACAAGCTCAAATGTACACGGCACCTACACTATTATCTTATCCCCCGGGCGTTAAGATTCTTGGTAAATACGATTTATCAACGATAGAGGATATTGCGAATAAGATTCATTTAACCCCGTTTTTAATAGAATATCAACAACTCTCCGCAGACAGAGCATCGGAGGTTTCTAAAGAAAAAAAACACTTGTTGGAAAGTTCATCCGCACTTAACTTTGAAGATTTTTCGTCACAAGAATTAGCTTTCGAGAAAAATTTAGGGCAGATCCACAATACTATTTCTGAGCAACAAGTGGCATTGGCCGAACAGAACTTGTCCGATCCAGAACAGTTAAACGCTCTCTATACAGAAGTGAAAGATAGCCTTAACACCGGCCATCAACGTAGAGACGAATTGCTAAGCTTAATCAAAAACATAGTCAATCAAGGACCTTTATCTAAAGCAGACAATAAATTGTATCAATTGGCATTGCAAGGTAAAATTTTACAAGAAATTAATGAACAAACCCTGTTAAATTTATATTTACTGGGAGACGAACAAAGTTTTATGCATAAAACGCATTTGCCAAAAAATCAAGTGGCCGAAGTGTACGCGCTCATTACAGAGTATTTGTTTTTAGCGACACATTGTGATCAGCTTGAAAATATTAACAAAAAACTGATAGATCTAAAGGATGTAAAACCACACGACAAACCATTTGCATTACGAAATTTAGCAAATGCACTTTCTGCTGAAAATGTCGTGGATCCTGCCAAAGATCCCGCTGCACTATCGGTGTTTCAATTTTGTGGAAAAATTTTGTTAAGGCAAGAACAAGTTGATTATCTTCGGTCTCATGTTGAAATAAAAGATGATAAGTTTAAAGACTTAATGAGTCAGTTAATTATGGGATTTGGTAAAACATTTTTACTCCCGATTCTTGCTAAAGCAAAAGCGACTGGTAACAATCTATCCGTTATAGAAGTTCCTGATGCTCTCTTCGAAACGAATGTGGCGGATCTTCACAGCGCTTCTATGAGATTTTTAAACCAGAAAACAAATGCATTACGGTTTAACCGTAATTCACCCTGTTCAGCTCAAGATCTCCAAAAGTTATATGAATGGTTAGTAGGAATTAAACAAAATCGAGACTACTTGGTAACAACCGGAGAAAGTGTTGCTTCTATTAACTTACGTTATTTTGAAACCCTAAAATCTATTGATGCTCAACAATCTTTACCGCTTACACCGGAAGCACAAGCAACTCTAGCAGAGTTAAAAGTTCAAGCACATTACTTAGAAAAAATAGTCAAACTATTTAAATTTGAGGCGGATGTCATTGTTGATGAAGTACATTCTAATTTAGATGTACTAAAGAAACTGATCTACTCCCTGGGCGTGGAAGGTATCGATCAAAGAGAAATTAACATCATTATAAATCTATATCAATTTTTATTACCGATACCCGTCTATAACGGTCATACCATAAAAGACATCATAAACCGTCCAGGTATTATTCCACCTGGAAGAGCCGATATTTGGCAAAATATAATGGAGCAGATTGCTGAGACTCTCGTTATAGCTCCAAAAAGCCCTGTTTTTAATGCATTGCAAGATGTGCCCAATAAGGCCCTGATTAAAAAATACTTATTAAACGATACATTATCATTACCAGAAAAAATAGAATTAGAAAGAGCAATTTCTAACCTGAATACAGTTACTCAGGACTTACTTGCTTTATATAAAGCTGAGCTGACCCGTTTACTTCCTTCCACGCTGAAAAAAGAGAATAGAAAACATTACGGACTTTTATCAGAAGAAAGCCAATTACAAAAACAGCCCTGCGCAGTGCCATTCATAGCGAGTGACACCCCGCATATTCTAAGCCGAAAAAAAGACACCATCAGAACCACACAGTTTGCAAACCCAGATGAAACCATTAATTGTACCATTCAAGCCTATGTTTCAGAAGGGATCCCGAGCTTTATGGTACGTTCTATTTTAAATAAGCTCAAAGATCAAGCAAAGCTTGAATTCTCTAGAGATAACAAAACTTCTTACGACTTAACTGAAACAGGCGCATTATTTCGAACATTGACCGCCAATCTTAAATTAAAGGTTAATGAAGAAGAGATATCCTTAGATTTAGATAATTTTGATGAAAATAATCATATCCTAGAAACACTTATTGCAAAATTACAAAAAGACGAGGATTTTATTTTTTATGCTTTAGAAAATCAAATATTACCTACTATTAAAGTTGAAGTTTCTACTTTAGAACACAATTCCAATCAACGCGCCTACTTATATCGATCAATACAGGGAATTGCTGGGACAACCGATACCCACAGAAGTATTGCTCGTATGGCATTTGATCAAGAAAAATATATGGGCACCAATGGTATTACGATTGATCATATTATCAGGAAAAGACCAACCGTCAGGACCTTAGAAAATACGGATGAAAATTTAGTCGTAAAGCTGTTAAAGCATAACTCTGATAAAGAACATCTAACGCACGCGATTATTGATAGAGGTGGCTTGTTTACTGGAGTCACCAACTTTATTGTTGCGAAAGACATCGCTCGTTATCTTAGAGAAAATAAAGAAACACAAAGAAAATATATCTTGTTTTTTAATGCGAACAATCAAGTATCTGCAATACATATTGATAATCCAGAAAATGTCATTGTCATTGGGTCCAGTGACGAAAAGGTGATTAAAAAAGCATTAAACAATTGTAAAGAAGATGAATGGTTTACTTATTACGACCAACAACATACTGAAGGAACCGATATTCTTCAAGCAAGTTCTGCAACCGCTTCTATCACTTTTTCTTATGATACAACTTTACCGGAATTTGTACAGGCAGCCATGCGAATGCGAGGACTTCCCAACAATCAAAGATTAGAAGTGTTTATGGAACCTCATATTGCACAATCCTGTTTTAACGATGCTCTATCTCCTCCCATAGAAAAAGCTGTAGAATTTCTCAGCAACAATAATATTACTCACTTAAGTGAAAGACATTTAAGATATACATTACAAGAAATGGACAATACGCTTTATCAAGAATTATTACTTATTTTATTAAACAATCCGAATGAAGCAGATGAACCAGAACAACAACTTGGAAAAGCAAGAATATTGAGCATCATTAATGAACATTCTTCTCTGTTTTTAAAACGGCGAGTGGGCAGCTTATTTGCACGATATGGTGCTATAGAAAATAAAGACGCGCTCTTGAAAAATGTTTTAGAAGAAAAAAAGTCATTATTAATTGCATTAAGAACCCAGTTATTAGAAAAAATAGCACCACAAGATCTGGATGCTTCTAGAAATAAACCTCAAATATTTCAAGAGCGTTTAGATCAACTGATTGAAACCGGAGTAAAACATTGTAAATCCACTGTTTTATTTAGAGAAAACTTTGATCAAGATGCAGAGATGGAAATCGAAGCCGAAACGGAAACCGAAAGCGAATTAGAAGCGGATTTGGAAGTCTCTAAGGTAAAACAGGAACCTTATCGTGCAGCCTCTGAACATAAAATTTGGATTTGTAATGCTATTGATAACATGCGACAAAATCCAGATAAAATTCATAATTTAAGTCAAAACATCATCCCTTTCTGTCACATGAATCAATTTTTAGAAAGCGCTAACGCTTATCTTGAATTAGATCCAGAACTCTATATTTCAAGAAACCATACTCAAATGTATCTGCAACAGCATGATTTGTTTGATGATCATCGCATGCCAATACAGGTTGTTTTGATGAGTAGACATGCAAGCGGTTTTCTACAATCCTTCATTATTACACCGAATGAAGCACAAGAATTGATTGAAGGAAAAAATTATATCTTTTCAGCAGAAGGACAGAACCCTCAAATGTGGTTGGAGTCTTCCGTGGGGGTTGTTCATGCCGGCAATCGTCCGCCAGAAATAGAAAAAGACCTCAAATATTTGAAAATCAAGGAACAAATTAAATTTATGAATGGCGACATGAAAAGCTTACTGATGCAAGATAAATATCTATGGTTGCCTAAATATCTAGAAAATAAAAAGACTCTGTTAAGTGCGAAAATTTTGACAAGCCGCCCGGATCAAATCCAATATACTGGAAAATTATTAACTCGCGTAAGAAAATTACAAAACAAATATGAAGCAGTAGCCATACAATTATTGCGGGGTGTTTCTGCTCAAGATGCGGTTTCGGACGTATTTCAAAAGGTTGATAATCAAGAAAGAGAAAAGATCGCCCGTATCGCTGCAGAATTATTAAACTTTCAAAACATTGCAAGCCTAAAACAAAAAGACCCGCTATTATCTGCTTGCAAATTGGTTGCTACTTTTCAAAATTATCCTATAGATGAGGCCTTGCTACGTCAATTATACCCAGAAATGGATCCAGAAAACATATCCTGTTTCGTGTATGTTCATCAGGCTAAAAAAATATTATTGCAATTGCATAAAACACAAGAATCTGTCGAGAACACGAGAACGCGCAATAAGACCGTCATTATAAAACAAAAATTAGAAACATTATTAGGAAAATTAAACCCTCTCGCACCAAATCATGAAGAAATCCTAAAAAACTTATTGATGGAAAGCGTGTTTGAAAATGATTCAGCATTAACCAATGTTATATTCAAAATATTTCCAGAGGTTTTGAATAAAATCCAGGATAAAGAGAAACCACATCCCGTTTTGTTTGCAATGCATACTCATAATGATTTATTATTCGTTCAGCTTCTAAAAAATCACTTTAAAGAGAAAAAGACCCCAGAAAATTCACACTGGATCCAAACGGCATTTCACGATGCTTGTGACCATAAAAAATTGAAGCTTCTCAAAATATTAATAGAAACCAGCGTTTCTCTAGAATTACCCATTGACTTAGTAGAAAAAATCATCATTGTCTTGACTGAAAATGCCGAGCATGAGTTATTAAACTTGTGTTCTCATAAATTTATCTCTAAAGAGCTTGAATCAAAAGAAACACAAGAAACCGCGGCCGCAGAACTAGATCCTGTCACAGAATTGATCAAAAAATATCAAGCTTTGGCTGATGTATTACTACAGAAAATACCCATGGGAAAGATCGCAGAACGTCCGATTACTTGGACACCCCCTCTTACTGAGGCTGAAGTTAACTATGTTTATACACAAGCCAATTTTACCCTAGCTTCTAGTGGTGTTTCGCAATTAATGCTTGCTTGCTTACATGGACATAAAGCGGCTTATGATCAATTGATGGCACAGGGAGCAAATATGCTTCAAAGGACAAATGTCCCCCCTTCAGGATATGGGGGAAACTACGATGTTTTTGCTTATGCGGTTTCTGGTGGAAATAGCGAGATTGTGCGAGACCTCCTCCTGCACAAAAAGGATATAATGGCGCAATTAAGTATTTCTAGCATTCAAGGTATTTTATTGCAATTAATAGCCAATGCCGAAAAATTTGATGGCACTCTGGTGCACGACATTGTACAAGCTCTGATTAAGGACACATCTTTTTCAGAAAATATAGACAAGATCCAACAAGAAATGTCCTTGTTATTTCAACATGCAATAAAGAATAAAGATTATCGCTTCGCTGAAATGCTTACTCAAGCTGCAAAAGAGGCTCCTTCCCCTGAGAAGATCAATTTACTCTGTCGTTGCCCTAATGTTTTATTAGAGTGCATTGCACAAAACGATATTCAGGGGATACAACTCTTGGTTGATTATAATCCTAAACTGGTCATCCGCGCTTGCAAAGTTTCACGTTCTGATTGGGGTAGAGTATCCCATACCGAAAAACTTCCATTATTAGAAGCACTAAATGTTCGTCAAGAACACCCACCCCACCCAGAAGCTCTTAAGTATTTACTGGAAGGATTTTTGAAATTATCCACAAAAGAAATATTAAATAACGAGACTTTGATTCGCCAGTTAAATGGAATCATTATTGATCTATTGCGTAGCAGTAGAGATAACCATACAGAGATTGCAAAGCGCATACTTTCTTCTCTGGATTCATCACCAACTTTTAATGCTCAGTTTTTAGGGCTATTTCTTACACGAACGAATGCTGAAGCGTTACATCAGCATTTGGCATTAGTAAAACAATTATCCGAAAATATTTCTTCCGGTATAGTTGAAGGGCAACCTTTGCTTTCTCACTTTTTAGCGTGCTTAAAAAGATCAACCCAAGGATTGGATGTGCGCTCTGAAAAACATGAAACAGTAGAGACTAAACTTGATGATGAAACCCGCATGATAAACGAGATTATCCTCTCACTTTTAAGCGTCAAAGAAGAAGCTCCACAAATTTTAAAGTATCAGTTTGATCTGTATGATAGAAGAGGAGCTAGATCCACATCCACGCTATTTATTTTATTAGAATATATTTCACAAAACCCAGAACATCAAAGCGTTTTAGAGCACATAGACATGCCACGGATCTTGGAAACACACCAATACATTTTTGGTTTAAGATCAGCGATTTCCGAGAAAAATACAGCCCTGGTTTCTCAATTCATAAAATACGCGCGATTCTATGCAGAACAACTACCGCCGGAAGCCTCTGTTTCAGAGATCTTTGGAAGCTTTGTGCTAACCGCACAAGAGGCACTTGACAAGGCTCAGCCTTCAAATGAAAAAGATGCCTTGGTAATCCTCAAGACATTTTTTGAAGATCCTTTCTTCAGTCAATATATTTCTGAAGAGCAGTTGGACAACCTGAAAAAATATTTTCTTGATAATCATAAATATAATAATTATATGGATGCTAATCTCGCTCAAAACAAATTTGATTTATTAATTCAAATTTTCAAAAAACATCCTGTGCAATTAAATGATTTTTCTGAATTCGTAAAATGTTGCGGGAAAACTGATACTTTACAGCAACAACAAAGCCGAGATCAGATCTTTTATTCTTTTATGGGGAATTTTAGTGTAGAACAACTGTTTAGTAGTGATCCCTACATTATGCAAGACATTCTCAGACTGCCTCCGCAGTTATTTGAACATATTGTAGAGAAGAGTATAGAAGCGCAGCAACACTTAAATATGGTAGAAGTTTTAAAATCCGTTATTCAAAGCGGGGATGGTCATAAACTTCAATGGCTGCTTTCAAGAGGCGACTCTGGGTTAAGATTAGATGCGGAACAAAAAGAAAGCCTATTAGATGACATTGTTAAATTGCCACCTTATACGTTAAACACAATAAGTGGCGATACAGCCATGCAATTATTAGAGATACTAAACGTCGATGCTTTGTTAAAAGATGAAGAAAAAAAACAACAGCTAATCCCTCTATCCATTAAACAGAATAATACTTGGTTTTTTGAAACATTTATTAGATAAAGGACATTTTGAAAATCCATCGCCTGCACTTTTAGAAGAAATCATTGCAGCAGACAACCACTATTTAATAACGGAATTTTTAAAACGGCATATTGCTAATGATACGGATATTTTAGAAGCGATCTATCAAAAATATGAGACTCAAAAACAAATGCCATTGCAAGCATCGCAGCAGCCTGTTCAGCCCGCCAGTGCATTATGGAGTCATCCAGCAGCCCCAGCAGTAGCAAATGCAACCGTGATTTCAAAATTTATTGCTTATCAGTTGTCTCAAACAGAATCCAACAAGGAAGATGCGGAGATAATTGAAAACATATTGCACAAACTTACAGAAAAAATAGGGCCAGATGCTATCGGAACAATGATGGAATTAGAAGTTAAGAAGATTTTAAAGATGGTTTCAGTGTTTAACAGAGATCCCGGCCGGCAAGAAAAAGTTAAAAACACCCTTTTATCAATAACGAAACACCCGATCTTATGTGTCAGTATTTTACAACACTATCAAGCAAAAGATTTTCCTGAGTTAGCTCAAACATCTTTTTATAAAGAATTTCAGGAAAATCACCCCGATTTGTTTGTACAGTTTGGAAAAGCATTTGACGAAGCGATACAATCGCAGAAAAGTAGAAAACCTAGACTATAATTGTAGGTTGAAAGAAATGTATTAAACTATATAAAACACGATTGATTTGGATTGGGGAGTAGACATGAAATATGGTATAGGCTTTATAAGCATCCTGCTGTTTTTACTTTTTCAAAACGTTGCCTTTGCGGCTAATCATGCTATCGAGCCACAACGCGCGCTCCAACGCTTACTCGAGGGTAACAAACGTTTTATGCACGACCAATCGCTTTGTCCTAACCGCAATCAAGATAGACGGGATGCAACTGCCGCCAAACAAAAGCCTTTCGCCATTGTCGTCGGTTGCTCTGATTCTCGCGTATCCCCTGAATTAACCTTTGACCAAGGGATTGGCAATATTTTTGTGATTCGCGTTGCCGGTAACGTGGTTAGCGCAATTGAGCTTGCCAGTGTGGAATATTCAGCACTTCATAATAACTCTGTAATCGTCATGGTTTTAGGGCATGAAAAATGCGGCGCAGTCGATGCCGTCTACCACGGCAAAACACGGGGGATTGAGCCTATTGCAAGGCTTATAGCACCTGCTGTTCGCAAAGCTTCTCATCATAAGCATACGCTGTCTGTCGCCGTTAAAAATAATGTACAGAATAGTGTAGACCGTATTAAACAATCTCCCATTATTCAAAAACTCATGAAAGAAGGAAAAATAGAAGTGGTCGGGGCCTACTATCACTTAAGAAGCGGGAAAGTGGAGCTTATTGATTAGAGGGGAAACTGACCCTCAAAACAATGCCGCCCAAAACACCAATTGCGCCAAAATAAATCCTAAAAATAAGGGTAAAACCTTTAATTGTGGCCATTGAAATACCCCCATAAATAGAATAAACGTGGTCAATATTTTTACAATTTCTGCCCAATAAAAGGCACTCACGATCTTTTTTGCTGTACGGACGCGGGTATTTTTAAAAAAAATTTTGCCAAATAAAAGGCTGGGGAAGATGTTGATCATACCTCCTAAGAAAAATGAAAGGCTGGTGTTTGAGGAAATTATGAAAAATAAGAGACCGCCAACCAAACTGATTATTAAAAATTGTAGGAGGGTGATTCGAAGACTAGGGTTGATAATAATGGAAACATGCCTCTATGCGCCAACCATTGGGATCAATCACAAAAGCACCATAATATCCTGGATGATATTCAGGCCTCGGTCCAGGTTCACCGTTACTGATCCCGCCTTCTTGTAAACAAATTTTATACCAATCATCTATGGCTTCTTTGCTTTCGGCAACAAAAGAGAGATGTAAGCCCCTTGCTTTACCGATATCTTCTTCCTGTTTACCCATTGGACTTATCCACAACCGCGGTCTTTTGTCTTTTTCGGCACCATATCCTGCCACCTTTACCTCATGTTCCGGAATATCAATGGTCATTAGACGTTTATATCCAAGCGCCCCCAAGCTTTTATCATAAAAAGATAAACTTTGTTGATAGTCTCTCACTGAAAAAGAAACGTGATCAATCATACTGTTTCTCCTGTCTCTCGTTCAATATGCGTTCTAAAATTCCGTCCAATTCCATTAGATTACGAAATGGAACCACCAATCGACCTTTTCCTTCTCGATTATGGACGATTTGCACATAAGTACCCAATGTCTCAGATAACTTGTTTTCTAAACGTCGCACATCAGGATCTTTTGAAGGTAAATGCTTTTGTGTTTTGTCCGTATTTTTTTCTAATACGTGCATAACCAATTGCTCACTTTCTCGCACAGACAATTTCTTCGCAACAATGCTCCCTGCTGCTTGACTCTGATCACTTCCTTTAAGACTTAATAAAATTTTTGCGTGGCCTAGCTCTAATTTTCCTTCGGATAGCAAGTATTTTACGTCTTCTGATAACCCCAATAATCGCAACAGATTGGTAACAGTCGTTCGAGATTTGCCCACCGCTTCTGCAACTTGTTGATGGGTTAATTCAAATTCTTTGGATAAACGTTCTAATGCCAAGGCTTCTTCCAACGGACTTAAATCTTCGCGCTGAATGTTTTCAATTAAGGCAATCACCATTGCCTTTTCGTCAGGGAC